>TARA_R110000868_G_scaffold6550_7_pt1 | contig 38798 bp, 33 predicted proteins | sample TARA_R110000868 | Tara Oceans TARA_R110000868 (sample SAMEA4397489) | marine metagenome | biome: Polar Biome; feature: [SRF] surface water layer (ENVO:00010504); material: water (ENVO:00002006), including particulate matter (ENVO:01000060) such as... | depth 5 m | reverse complement strand
GCGCACCAGCGCCTGGGTGCCGGTATGGCAGAAGGTGCAATTGAGTGTGCAGCCAACCTGGCTCGACACACACAGCGCGCCGGAGCGGGCGACGTCCGGGATGAACACGGTTTCGCACTCGACGCCAGGCGCCAGCTCGATCAGGTATTTGCGCGTGCCGTCGGAGGAGATCTGCCGCTCGATGATCCTCGGCCGGTCCAGTGTGTAGCCTTCGGCCAGGACGGTGCGCAGCTCCTTGGCGATATTGGTCATCTCGTCAAAGGAGGTGACGCCGTAATGATAGACCCAGCCAAACAGCTGGTTGGCGCGCATCTTGGCTTTCTTCTCCTCGACACCACAGGCCAGGGCGACATCGCGCAATTGCGCCCGCGACATGCCGGCCAGTGAGGGCCGTGCGCGCGGTGTATCGGCGTCGATACGGGTGGCATTGCTGTTCGCACCCGCGATGTCCAGGGCATGGTTCATGATGGCGATAGACCGCTTGCTTGTATTGGAGGCGCGCGAAATATCACAAAAGCGCGTCGCGGCCTAATCCCAATCCGTGCCGGTGCTGGCGATACGGCCTAGCCGCAGAGCGCCGCGACCCGTTGCAGGGAGGCGGTAATGCCGCTCAGGGAGAATTCATAGGCCGTGGCCACCCCTTCGGCGGTCGTCGCGGTGACCCGCATGACCGAGCCGCGGCGCATTTCGCGCACCAGGGCCGGCTCGTCGGTCAGATCGTCGAGAAAGGCTTCCTGGCCATCGGCAAACAGGCCGTAGCGGGTCGAGCCGAGCTGGATTTGCGGCGGGCTGTTGGGGCGCAGATCATAGCCGACCAGAAGGTTGGGCTGTTCCTCGACCGAGCCGGACTGCCAGGAGGAAACGAGGAAATAGACATTGCCATGCGTGAAGGCGCGCGGCGTGGAATCGCGCGGGCGGCTCAGCGCATAACAGACCAGGCCGTCTTCGCTCTGGCGGGAGAATACGCGCCAGTCGCCGTATTCACCGCGAAATTCCGGCTCACTTTGCGCCATGACCGGGGTGCCCAGGCCAAGGCTGAGAACGAGGGCAGTCAGACAGTGTCGGATCATCTCGGGGTCGTCCTTACAAGTTTGCTGGCAGGAGTATGCGCACCCTCATGGCGGTATGATGGCGAGGTTAAGCCCTTGCTAAGATTTGCTGCAGGACGCGAAATTTTGCCGGAAGTCCGGCCGCTAGCAGACATCCACGGTGATGTGGCCATCGGCGTGGACGACGGCGCGCTTCATGCCCGGCGAATTGAAGGGCTGGGCGATATTGCCGTCACGATCGACCGCGATCAGCCCGCCTTCGCCACCAAGCCGTCCGACATCGGCAATCGCCGCAGCCGAGGCGGAGGCGAGGTCCATACCGCCATAATTCATCCGGTCGGCGACATCCTTGGCGGTGGCATTGCGCAGGAAAAACTCGCCTTGACCGGTACAGGAGATCGCTACGCGCTCATCGGCCCAGGTGCCCGAGCCGATCACGGGGCAATCGCCGATGCGGCCTTCCATCTTGTTCAGCGTGCCGCCGGTCGAGGTTGCCGCGACGAGGTGCCCCGATGTGTCCAGGGCAACACAGCCAACCGTGCCGGTCGCCAGGGCGCCGCGATTATCCGGCGAAGCGGCGGGCGTGTAATAATCATTGACGCTCACGACGCGTTCTAAATCTTGTTGCATGGCGAAGAGGTCAGCGCCGCGCCCGGCGAGCATGACGTGAGGCGTCGCTTCCATGACGGCGCGGGCGGCCCGAACGGGGCTGACAAATCCGGTCAATGCCGCGACGGCGCCGGCCTTGCGGTCATGGCCGGTCATGATGGCAGCGTCGAGCTCATAGCGGCCAGCCGTATTGGGCGAGGCGCCCTTGCCGGCGACATAGAGGCCGGAATCCTCAAGATAACCGATGATCTCGGTGACGGTATCGAGAGCCGAGGCGCCGGATTCCAGCATGGTCTTGCCGAGCTCGGCCAGCTTTTGCATGTGCACGATCTGGTCGGGATAGCCGTGGTCAGGCATGACGCCGGCTCCGCCATGGAGGACAAGGGCATAGGGTCCGGGCATATCGGGTTTCTCCGCCAGAGTTTGCGATTTCGGCGCCAGCTCTAACACTTGCCCGCGAGACGGTGAAGGCGGCTCTACCGGGATCATGGCTGCCGCTTGCAGAGACACTTCCTTTTCGTTACGCCCCTGAGCAGACATCTTGTTTGGCAGTGTGCCAATCCATGCAGGGGAATGATCCGATGAAACTCAACGATTCCATTGCCGCCATCGTCACCGGCGGCGCGTCCGGTCTGGGCGAAGGGACTGCCCGCCGCCTGGCTGCCGATGGCGCCAAGGTCGCCATTTTCGACATGAATGCCGAGCGCGGCGAAATGGTCGCGAAAGAGCTTGGCGGCGTGTTCTGCCAGGTCAATGTCGCCGACGAGGCCAGCGTCGATGCCGGCTTTGGCAAGGCGCGCGCGGCGCACGGCCAGGAGCGGGTCTTCGTGAACTGTGCGGGGATTGGCTGGGCCGAGAAGACTGCGCGCCGGTCGTCCTCCACGGGCGAGATTGCGCCGCACAGCTTTGCCGGCTTCTCGAAAGTGATCTCGATCAATCTGGTCGGCTCTTTCATCTGCGCCGCCAAATCGGCCGCTGGCATGATGTCGCTCGACCCGCTGGGTGGCTCCGGCCGCGGCGTGATCATCAATACCGCCTCGGTTGCTGCCCAGGACGGCCAGATCGGCCAGGTCGCCTATTCCGCCTCCAAGGGCGGGATTTACGGCATGACCCTGCCCATGGCGCGCGATCTTTCGCGTGAGGGCATCCGGGTCAACACGATCCTGCCGGGCTTCTTTGAAACCCCGATCTACGAGCAAATGCCGCCGGAAGTGAAAGTGAACCTCGCCGCCCACCTGCAATTCCCGCAGCGTTTCGGCACGCCGGCCGAATATGCCGACCTGGTCTCCTTCATGGTCTCCAACGACTATATCAACGCCGAATGTGTCCGCCTCGACGCCGGTGCCCGCATGCCACCGAAATAGTCTTTCCCGATATCAGGGATGAAAAGGCCGGGCTCTGTCCCGGCCTTTTCTTTATGGTGGCGCCGAGACCCTCTCTCGAATGCAACTCACTCGCATTCCTACTGGACAGCTCGCGAAAAGGTCTGTAACTGCGGATCATTCTCAGCGAATGATCCCGGGGACTCCATGCGTAAAATGTTGCTCTCAGCGACGGCCCTGGCCGCGCTTTCCTCTCAGGCCATGGGTCAGGACACGGGTCCGCGCCAGGGCCATCCCGATGTCATTTCCGTCATCGGATTGCAGGGCGACCCCGATCTGATTCCCGGATCGGCCGACGTGCTCGATGCCGAAGATCTGGCCGTCCATGATTATGCTGACATCACCCGCTTGCTGCGGACAATTGCCGGCGTGAATTTCCAGGAAGAGGACGGATACGGCCTGCGCCCGAATATCGGCATGCGGGGAACCGGTCTCGACCGGTCCGAGAAGATCACTTTGATGGAAGACGGGATCCTGATCGCACCGGCGCCCTATTCAGCCCCTGCGGCCTATTATTTTCCGCATACCGGACGCATGGCCGGGGTGGAAGTGATCAAGGGGGCTGCCGGCGTCGTCTACGGGCCACGCACCCAGGGAGGCTCGCTCAATCTCTTTTCGACACCTGTGCCCGAAGCCTTCTCCGGTCAGTTGGGCATATGGGCGGGCGATGAGAATATTCGCCGCAGTCACGGCTATATCGGCGGGATGACCGAGCTGGGTGGCACTGCCCGGCTGGGCGGTCTGGTCGAGGCCTATCTCGACAGCGCGGACGGCTTCAAGACGATTGACGGATTCCCGGATGCTTCGACGGGATATGAGATCGAGGATTTCGTCGGCAAGCTGCGGCTGGAGTTCGCCGCCGGCGGCGTCGACCACATGTTTGAGCTGAAGGTGCAGGAATCCGATGAGGTCTCGAATGAGACCTATCTTGGCCTGACGGACGCCGATTTCGCCGCCAACCCGTTCCGGCGCTATGCCGGGAGCCAGCTCGACCGGATGGATGCCCAGCACTCTGAACTCTCGCTGCGCTATCGTGGCGAATTCGGCAATGGGCTGACCCTGTCCGGGGTTGCCTATTCAACGGATTTTGCCCGCGACTGGTTCAAGCTCGACAGCGTCGATCCGGACGGGGCGGGGCCGGCCGGATCCGTTTCGATTTCCGCCCTGCTTGACGATCCTGCCGCATATGCCACTGCCTTTCAGGCGGTGCTGGGTGAAAGCGGTTTCGTTTCCGCTGACGACGCATTGCGGGTGAAGCACAATAATCGGGACTATCTTGCCCAGGGGGTTCAGTTCGAGCTCGCCGGCGATTTCGATCTGGGCCGTGCCAATCACGCCTGGCATGCCGGCATCCGGATGCACCGCGACGAGATGGATCGCTATCAGTGGGTTGAGCGTTTCCGGATGGAGGATGGCCTGCTGGTGCAGACCCGGATCGACGGTCCGGGCTCGGACTCAAACCGGATCGACAGCGCCGAGGCGGTGGCGATGTTTGTCCAGGACGAGATCAGTGTTGGCAACTGGCTGTTCACCCCCGGCCTGCGGTTCGAGCAAGTGGAGCTGCAGCGCGAGGATTTCGGGAAGACCGACCCCGACCGGCTTGGAACGAATCTGACCGTGCGGAGCAATACAGTCGAGGCGCTCATCCCGGGCTTTGGCGTGCGCTATGATATTGACGAGCGCCTGTCCGTTTTTGCTGGCGTACACCGCGGTTTTGCGCCACCGGCCCCCGGCTCGACAAGCCAGCAACCGGAAGACGCCACGAACTGGGAGTTTGGTGCCCGCTATGCACTGACCCATTGGCGCGTCGAGGCGATCGGCTTCTTCAACGGATATGAAAACCTGATCGGCAATTGCACCAACTCCACCGGCGGCGGCTGCGTCATCGGCGACCAGTTTGACGGTGGCCGCGTCGATGTGCGCGGGCTCGAACTGACGGGCGACGCCGATCTGGGTCCGGCACTTGGACTGTCTGTCTCCATTCCGGTCCGCGCTGCCTATACATGGACCGAGGCCGAATTCCTGACAGGCTTCAGTTCCGATTTTGAACCCTGGGGCGTGGTTGTCGCCGGTGACGCAGTGCCATCCATTCCCGAACACCAGGCCTTTGTTTCGATCGGGCTTGATACAGAACGCTTTGGTGGCGAGCTCGCGCTCTCTTGGGTCGATGAGGTGCGCATTGTTGCGGGCCAGGGGCCGATTACGGCCGGCCAGCGGATCGAAGGCCACACCGTGGCCGATTTTTCTGCCTGGTACGGGGTCAGCGAACAGGTTCGCGCTCGCATCTCCGTCCGCAATCTGACTGACGAAGTTTATGCTGTCGCCCGCCAGCCGGCCGGGTTGCGGCCGGGCGCCCCTCGCGCGCTCCTGCTGGGCTTGTCGATGAATTTCTGATCCTGTTTCGGTGACGCCTGCGTCCCGGAGACAGCCACGAGCGAAACTCGACACGAAAAAGGCCGGGTTCGCCCCGGCCTTTTTTTATAGCTCGATCCGCGCCGTGTTCAGGACGGCGTCGAGGGTCTGACGATATTGCCGCCGAGATTGGCGACCACTTCGCGGGCGTCAAAGGCATCCGCGCCTTCCGGCTTGGGGCCACGGCCGAGCAGGAGCTCGGCACTCGCCTCATAGCGTGTGATCTCGCGATAATTGACGTCGTTCCAGAAGGGATCGCTACCCCCACGCCAGCCCCAGCGCGGGTGGAAATAGCTGTAGTGCATGCCGAAGCCGGACCGGAAGAAGGGATCGACCCCTCCGCCGATAATCCGGGAATCCTCGTCGGTCGCACGCTGCACCATGATGAAGTGATCATAACCCTGCTCGAGGGTCAGCTCGGCGGCGCGATACAGGATGTAGGTTTCCACTGTCTCGCGGTCGGTCAGGGAATTGCCGCTGAAAGAGACGCGGAAGCGATTGCTCTCGATCTGGCTTTCATGGAATCCCCAGCCAGCCTCGCTTGCGGCCTGATAGGGCGTCGGGGAGGCGCATGCAGTCAACAGGGCGAGTCCGGCGGCCATGGGAATGAGGCGTTTCATAATCGGCTCCTTGGTTTGCTGCGGAAAAAGGCTATGTATCAATTATGACTCGTCTCCGGCGCATTGAAAGGGGCGAATCACGAATGCAATTCGGGACAGGCTGTCGGTGGTGTTGTGAGAGCGCCGCCGTGCGGCCTTCGGGGGGGGCTATGAAGACGCGCAAACTGGCATATGCGATCATGATGCTCGGTGTCGTCACCATGGTGACCGGCTTTGCGCAAGCGCAGAACGTGGCAGACCGAAGCGGCCCGGGCGAGCGCCTGATGGAGGTCTGCGCCTCACGCGGCAATGACAACACCGTCTGCCAATGCCTCATCCGTGAGGCGGGATCGAGATTCGATCTGCCACATCTCGCTGTCGTTGCCAGCGCCGCCGTGCGGGGCGAAAGCCTGAGCGAGATTGGCACCGGCCTGTCGAATGCAGGTTATCGCGAATCCGAAATCCGCAGCTTTCTCGCCCGGATCCAGTCAGCCGATACAGTGATCAGCCAGACATGCGGCGTCCGCCTGATCAACGACTAGCCCAGCCTCAACTCAATATCGACGGCACGCCATTCCGCCGGCCGGATCCGGCCGGAATGCGCCACCCGCACCGTGTGGATCACGGCGATGATCTCCTGGCGCCAATAGTCGAGGAAGCGGAGCAGGCGCGGATATTTCGGCGCCAGATCCTGGGTCTGCCACAGAAAACTCTGCAACAGGCTGGGATGGTCGGGCATGTAGTAGAGGACTTCGGCGGTCGTCAGCCGAAAGCCCTGCATCTGGGCGGCAAAATCGCGGTCAATCTCCGGCATGGCCATCTCCCTGGCTCGCGGCCCACCTGCACGGGATCGTGCTTGGGGACAGTGATCAGCCTGGACCCGACCGGTGAATCAATTCTGACCGAGCGCTCTAGCGCAAATCCATCTGCAGGATGATCGTCGCCGGGCGCGGCTGGTCCGGCACAGAGCCATCCTCGGGAAAGAGCGGCCAGGCGGCATTGGCAACCAGCCAGGCGCGGCCATCGGCGAGATCGATCAGGGTGGGCTCGGTGCCCGCGGTCATGTCGGGGTGACCACGCAGAATGACCTCGACATTTTCGACAGCGCGGCCCTCATCATCGAGATCAATGGCCAGAACTTCGTGAGGCTCGGCGCCATTGCGCACGGCGATCAGGCGGCCATCGCGGGTGTTGAGGAAGCCATCAATACCGATCAGGCTCTCATCGCCAGGGCGCACCATGGAGACGCTGCGATCGCCCAGATCAATGCGCCAGATGCCGAGGCTGTAATCGGCGGCATAGAGGGCGCCATGTGCCAGGGCCAGCCCCTGCAGGCTCACAAAGCGCGGATCCTCGACGAGGAGTTCGAGCTGGTCGGAGATCGAATTGAGGACATAGATGCGCGGCGCGCCGGCGTCGGAGATATAGACGGTGCCATCGCGGACGACGAAATCGGCCAATTGCTGCGCGCCCTCGATCTGGTAGCGCCGGTAGAGCCCGCCCGATGTCAGGTCGAAGGCAAACAGGGCCGTGCCGGCCTCCTCGCCCTCGTCCATCGGTGTCTGCGGCACGACGCCCGACGCGGCCCAGACCATGCGCGAGCGATCATCGACCGCCAGTCCAAACACCGACCAGAGCCCGTCAGTGCGGTCGGCAAAGACGATGGGCTCGCCGGGATTGAAGGCTTCGAGCATCAGGATTTCGCGATTGGCGACGGAGGAGACAAACAGGCGGTCGGTTTCGATATCAATGGCGACCCCCTCGATCAGCGCGTCCGGCCGCTCGATGCGGGCGGCGCGTTCGGCGCGGCCGACCGGAGCCGCATTGGCATCCAGTGCCTGGCGAACGGACGCATAGCGCGCCGGGTCGGCCGCTGTGAAAACATCGGCATCGCCTGCGGTATCAAGGCTGAGCCCTGCGCGCGCCATGCGTTCGAGCGCGCCCAGCGCATCGTCCGGCCGGTCCGCCGCCAGGGCGACACGCACCAGGCCCCGCAGGATGGCCGGGTGGCCGGGTTTCAGGTCCAGCGCGGCTTCAAGCATGCGCTTGGCGCTTTCGAAATCATCGCTGCGCAGGGCGTCATTGGCGCCGGCAAACAGCTCCATGGCAATGCTTTGCGGGGTCGGCGATGTGGTGGCTTCGTCCTGGCCCAGCGCGGTGGCCGACAGCAAGGCGGCCAGACCGGCCGCGGTGAGAAACCTGGTGAACATCAAAACCCCGGACGGTGACCATGGCCCGCCTCAGACGTAGGGCCGAAAGCAGGATCATAGGAAATTTTGCCAGTTCGCAAAGTTACAAGTGCTGAAGGCGGTCCTGATGCCAGCCTGGTCAGGCGTCGAGCTCGATGCTGCCCTCATCTTCCACAGGGCCGGTCAGGATGACGTGATTATCCTGCTCGCGCCATTCAACGAAAAGCTCGCCGCCATCGGCCATGATCGAGGCCTGCCGCCCGGCAAGGCCGCGCCGGTGTGCCGCGACGAGGGCAGCGCAGGCGCCGGTGCCGCAGGCCGGCGTCAGGCCGGCCCCGCGTTCCCAGACGCGCAGCCGGATATGGGCCGGATCATAGATCTGGGCAAAGCCGACATTGACGCGCTGGGGGAAGGCCGGGTCGAGCTCGACCTCGCGGCCCAGCCGTTCAACCGGCAATGCCTCGACATCGCGAACAAAGAACACCGCATGGGGATTGCCCATGCTGACAGCGCCCGGGCTCTCGATGCGGATGCCGTCGATCTCGGCCCGGAAATCGAGGCTGACCGTATCATCGGCACGGGCGAGCGGGATCTCGGTCCAGTCGAGGCGGGGCGGGCCCATATCAACGCTCACCTGTTTGCCGGGCTCGCGGCTCGCGCGCAGGATACCGCCGGCCGTGTCGATGGCGATGGTGTCACGGCCGCTCTCCTGCATCAGCCACCAGGCGGCTGCGCGCGTGCCATTGCCGCAGGCGCCGACCTCGTCGCCATCACAATTCCAGATGCGCATGAAGACATCTGCGCGGCTCGAGGGCTCCAGAACCAGCAATTGATCGAAGGGGTGGCGCCGCGCCCAGGCCTGGATTTTCAGGGGTGCAAGGCGCATGGGGCCGGGCGTGTCTCGCGCGTCGGCGAGAATGAAGGCATTGCCCGCACCATTCATCAATCTGGCTTTCATACTGCCCGGATAGCGCTCAGCCGCCTTTACGTCCAGCACCCGTCCGGTCTTTACTGCGCGCGGACCGAAATTGAAGGGGTGTACCGATGCAATCCAATGCGAAGACATGGCTCGCCACGGCCGGAGCGCTGCTGCTCGCAGCCTGCAGCCCGCCCGCTACGGAAAATGGAGACAGCGTGACCACAGACAGAGGCGCCGCTGGTGCCGGGCGCCAGATCGTGCAGATCGACCCCGAGAATGATCCGCGCCTCTGGCTCGAAGACGTTCAGGGCGAGGACGCGCTGGAATGGGTCGAGGGCCAGAATGAGCTCACCTTTGCCCGCCTGCAGGGCGATCCGCGCTATCAGGGCATGTATGACGAGGCCCTGGCGATCTATCAGAGCGAGGACCGCATCCCCGGCGGCTATATCGAAGCGGGCTATGTGTGGAATCTCTGGCGCGACGCTGACCATATGCACGGCCTGTGGCGCCGCACCACGATGGAAAGCTATGTCACGGACGCACCGGAATGGGATGTCGTGCTTGATCTCGACGCCCTGTCTGAGCTGGAAGGCAAGAATTGGGTCTGGCGCGGTGCTGATTGCCTGGCGCCCGATTATGAGCGCTGCATGATCACCCTGTCGGATGGCGGCTCGGATGCTGCCGTCAGCCGGGAATTCTCGCTTGTCGACCGTGCCTTTGTCGAAGGCGGGTTCGAGACCCCCCAGGCCAAGGGCGGCTATAGCTGGATCGACGCCGACACGCTGATGATCGGCCTGGCCACCAGTCCGGCTGACACGACGGCTTCCGGATATCCGTCCGTTGCCTATCGCTGGGAGCGCGGCACGGCGCTGAGCGAGGCTGTCGAGGTCGTTCGCGGCGATCAGGCCGATGTCGGTCTCTTCACATTCCGCGCCGAAGACGATGACGGCACGGTCTATATGATGGCCTCCCAGGCCACGACTTTCTACGATACGACTTGGTGGTATCTGCCATCGGATGCCGAGCCGGTGGCGCTGCCATTGCCGACGCAATCCTCGATCCAGACCCTCTATCACGGCCAGCTTGTCTTCACGGTTGAGGAAGACTGGACGCCGGTTGAGGGCGGCGCGACGTTCGAGCAGGGCTCGCTGCTTTCCTTCGACATGGCGCAATGGGTGGCCAGCGGTGAATTGCCCACCGTTCACACCGTCTATGTTCCGCGTGAGCGGCAATCGCTGGGCGGTATGGGCGTGACGCGTTCGGCCTTCCTGGTCGAGATTGACGAGAATGTCGTTGGCGGGCTCGAGGCCTTCCATTTCGACAATGGCGTGTGGACCTCGGAAAGCATTCCGGTTCCGGCCAATCTGACGATCGGTCTGGGCAGCACAAACCGTCACGAAGACGATGCCTTCATGACCGCCGAAGGCTTCCTGACACCGGAAACCCTCTATCGGGTCAATTCGGCCGATCTGACCGTCGAGGCGATCAAGTCCGCTCCGGCACGGTTCGATGCTGACGGCCTCATTGTCGAACAACTCGAGACGGCTTCAACCGATGGTACGATGATCCCCTATTTCGTCGTGCGCCGGGCCGATACCGTGATGGATGGCACGACGCCGACCCTCCTCTATGCCTATGGCGGCTTCCAGGTCTCGATCCGTCCGAGCTATTCCGGCGTTGGTGGCCGGCTCTGGCTGGAGAATGGCGGCGCCTATGTCGTGGCCAATATCCGTGGCGGCGGTGAGTTTGGACCTGCCTGGCACCAGGCCGGGCTGAAAATGAACCGCCAGATCATCTATGATGATCTGATCTCGGTGGCCGAAAACCTGATCTCGACCGGCCTGACAACACCACGCCATCTGGCGGTTTATGGCCGCTCGAATGGCGGTTTGCTGACCGGTGTGATGTATACCGAGCGGCCCGATCTGTGGAATGCGGTCGTCTCCGGCGTGCCGCTGCTCGACATGCTGCGCTACAACCAGCTGCTCGCGGGCAATTCCTGGATGGGCGAATATGGCGATCCGGCCGATCCGGACGAGGGCGCATTCCTGCGCTCGATCTCGCCCTATCACAATGTCGACGCCAATGGCGAATACCCGGAAATCTTCCTCTACACCTCGACGCTCGATGACCGGGTTCATCCTGGCCATGCGCGCAAGATGGCGCATTTGCTGTCTGAAACGGGCCACCCCTATCTCTATTACGAGAACACGGTGGGAGGTCATGCCGGGGCGGCCAATCTGGCCGAGAATGCCTTGCGCGATGCGCTCTTCTACACCTTCCTGACCCAGAAACTGGTGGATGATGTAGACCCGCTGGACGCCGCGCCAGCAGAGTAGCCGCTGCACAGACCTGCAACAGAAAGGCCCCCGGAAATTGTTTCCGGGGGCCTTTTCATGTGCGCCAGGGGCGAGTTATTCCGGTTGCGGCGTGCACAGAAAGCTTTGCCGTTCGGCGTCAGCGCTGGCCAGGCTCGCCGAGGCATCGAGGATGCGGCGATAGAGCACCACCCCGCGCGTTGTCGGGCTCCGTACGGCGGTGACACCGTCGGGGGCAGCTGCCGCTTCGCTGTCAGGCCCCTGCACCCAAAGCACGGTGCGCCCGGGCTGGCTGCTATCGCTGACGGTGAGGAAATTATTGGTCTGCGCGTCGAACAGGCTGATCGAGGCATAGGCTCCGCCGCCCGGCCAGCGCGACTGGACCATCAGCGGTCCGCCGGTGAGGTCGAACAGGCAGATGGAGTACATGATGTCCGGGCTCGGGCGCACGACATTGTGGCTTTCCTCGGTCACGGGCGGGACATGCATCGCTGTATTGAGCGGCGCACCATTGCCCTCGATCTGGGCCATCGCCCGCGTCATGACGAAGCCGGGAATCCAGCGCAGCACGAGCGTAAAGCCCAGCAGGCCGGCCAGAACCAGGGCGGCGACAGGTGCGATCCAGCGCATCATGATCCGCCCCCGCAGGACAGGCGTTCAATGGATGGCAGCTCCGCGAGCGCCGGATCATCGCTGATCGCCGGGGCGGGTTGATAGAGCCGGAGGGTCAGGGCGAAATCGCCGGCATTGCGTGAGCTCATCCAGTAGGACCGGCCGTCAGGGCGGCTGGCAGACACCAGCACGGCCATCGGGTTTTCGGCGCTTGCTGCGGCCTGGTCGGCCGTGACCGACGCGGCGTCATCGCCATTGACCGCGAGATAATCGTCCCCGGCATAGAGTGTCAGGCTCCACCAGCGCGAGTCCGGCTCCTGGACGAAGGTAACGCGATAGGCGCAGTCCTCGTCAAGCCGTCGCCCGGAATCATCGCTCGTCGCATTGAAATAAACCGCTTCCGAGCGATTGAGCGCGAGCAGGCCGCGGCGGGCGATAATCGCGCGCGGCATAGGGCCGGCCTCGCTATCGCCGATGAGGAGGTTGGTGCGCCACGGGCCGTCGCGCAGCCCGCCAATGTCCAGTGGTCCAAACACGAGAAAGCCGGCCAGCAGGCTTCCGCCCGCAAATCCCGCTATCGCCGCCACTCCGGTTCTTATCAGCATGGCACGAGTCTAGAGGCTCGTTGCGGCATTGAAAAGCGGACAGAGGGGACGAGACTGCGCCTCAGGCCTCAGGCTGCCTTGCTGTGCTGCGAGAGCTGGACCAGCATGTCCTGAATGGTTCTCAGCTTGTCGCGGGCAGTCTCCTGCGCAGCTTCGCTGAGGCCGGATGCGGACTTGATCTGGCGCAAGGCGCGCGCCTGGGCATCGGTCGAGCACTCGCCCAGCGGCAGGGCGCCCGCGGTGGCGAGGCGCAACAGGGCCATAGCCTTGTCGAGCGCGGGCCGGTCACCGGATTCCACCATGTTGAGAATCTTGGTTTCGTCGATGATCTTCATGCCCATCATATCGAGCGACTTGGCCAGTTCGGCCTTTTCGCGCTCGGGATAATGACCCTTGAGTACGCGGCGCTGGTGCGCCGTCAGCGAAGCGAGGCGCTCCAGTGGCTTGTTGGGACCGCGCAGATACCAGGACTGGACCGGTTGCGAACCGAGGAGCCCCTGGGCATAGCCCGCCAGCTTTTGCTTGTTGAGTTCGCCGACGATGTTTTCTTCCAGCGCCAGCAAACGATCAAGCTCCTCATCCGGGTCGCGCGAATGCTTGAGCAATTCGTCGATTGTTTCCGGATGCATCAGGCGCGCCGAGCGGGCAGCGAAAGCCTTGATCAACGCATCGGTCGGCAGCAGGGAATTCGGGCTCATCACCAGTTTCTGGGCCAGGTCGCGAGAGAGGCGGACCTCCTCGCGCACGCTGTTGGGCCGCAGGCGCTTGGGCCGCTGCAACTCGGTCAGCAGGGCCTGGGCAATGACGCCTCGGCAGGCATCCATCTCGCCCTTGGCGATCTTGCGCGTGATGCGCTTGCAGATCGCGGGCGCATAACTGAGCGCGTCGGCGGAGTGATCGCCATCGAACAGGCAGGCAAGGCGCTCGAGCGTCTCTCCGAGATCCTTGCATGGGCCGAGCAAGGCCAGCATTCCGGCATCAAAGCTGAGGACCTCGGCCGCATAATTATCGACCTCGCCGAGGGCGAAGTCACGGGCCTCGCCTTCCTTGCCCAGCGCATCGGCCATATCGATCAGCGCCTCGAGCTTGTCACTGAAGCGGCGCGCCGATTTCAGCCGGTCAGCCATGGCGGCGCGCAGCTTGTAGGCGCGACTGTCGCTGCCATGAATCTCGGTGGCGATCTCGATGAAGGATTTCGACGCGGGATAGCTGGGCAGGCGGTTATTGCGCGCATCCTGATAGATGCGGGTCAGGGCTTTCTGGACCAGCTCATTGAGCTGTTTGACATAGCCATGGACATTGGCGTCGCCATCCTTGGCGCTGGCGATCGCGACCTTCTGGACGGCGTGCTGCATTTCGGTACCGCACGCTTCCAGCGATTCCACCAGATCCGGACGGTGCAGCAATTCCATCGGCAGGGCCTGCATGCGCTCGAACCAGGCGGTGAGCACACGCCGGATCGTATTGCGGGCGTGGGGCTTGGAAAGATCCTCCGGCGTCAGGCAGGGCAGCTGGGCGGCGCCGGTCTTTTCCTCACCTTCGGCAAAGCGCTCATCGCCGAGCTCGCAGATGGGTACTGAACGGAAGGTGCGCGCTTCATCGTCGAAGCGCTCCTTGGTGACGCGAACCGAGCCAGTCTTGTTGTGGGCAAACACGTCATGCGCGAGCTTGATGGCGGCATCACGGTCGTCACGCGCTTCGTAAAGGACCCAGGCGGCCTTGCGGTGCTTCTTGAGGAAGACCTCGTAATGGATATCGTCCGCCATCTTCACCCCACCCTGGAATATGCAAGGATAGTCGCTCAATAGACTTAAAAGCATATGAATTCCCCGCTCCGGGGCGGTTCAGGCTTGGCGGGTGGGGCAAGGCGCGTCTATTGTCCGCAGCGAATAGTCTTGTTCCGCATCCGTTTGGCGATGCAATTCGCGGAGATGGTATGGCCAGTATCGCGCTTGTCGATGACGACGAGAACATCATCACTTCGGTTTCGATCTTCCTCGAGGGCGAGGGATATCACGTCCGGACCTATAATGACGGCGCCTCGGCGCTGGCAGCCCTGACCGAGGATCCACCGGATCTCGGCATCTTCGATATCAAGATGCCCCGGATGGACGGTCTGGAATTGCTGCGCCGTCTGCGGCAATCGTCAAACCTGCCGGTCATTTTCCTGACCTCCAAGGATGACGAGTTCGACGAAGCGCTGGGTCTCAATCTCGGTGCCGATGATTATATCGCCAAACCCTTCTCCCAGCGCCTGCTGGGCGAGCGCGTCAAGGCTGTGCTGCGCCGGGCGCATTTCGCCTCCGAGCCGTTGACGGCAAACAGCGGTGAACCCGGGGATGCCAAGCCGCTCGAGCGCGGCAAGCTGCTGCTCGACTCCAACCGGCATGCCTGCTCGTGGATTGGCGAGCCAGTGCGGTTGACCGTGACCGAATTCCTCATCCTTCAGGCTCTGGCGACCCGGCCGGGCTATGTCAAAAGCCGCGATAATCTGATGGATGCGGCCTATGACGATCAGGTCTATGTCGATGACCGCACGATCGACAGTCACATCAAGCGCATCCGGAAGAAATTCCGCGAGGTTGATCAACGTTTCGACTCGATCGAAACCCTCTATGGCGTGGGTTACCGGTACAAGGAAGATTGACGTAGCTGACATGCGCGAGACCGTCCGGCGAGCACGCGCGTTCCTTCGTGGCCTGACGCCACGAGCTTCGTCGCGTTTGGCGCAATTGATCCTGATGGCCAATTTCGTGGCCTTGGGCGTGTTGGTGGTCGGCATGCTGGCGCTCACTGAAACGCGCCGCGGCCTGGTCAATGCCAAGCTTGATTCCTTGCGTAGCCAGGGGGAGCTGATCGCCAACGTCCTGGCGGAAGGCGCCTCCGACGGTATTCCCGCACCCATGCTGCGCAATGATGATGCCCGCGCCCTGCTGCGTCAGCTCTATGTTCCCGCAGAAGCCCGTGTGCAGGTCTTCGACAAGGGCGGCACGCTTGTAGCCGACAGCCATTTGCTGGCCGATGTGTTCGAGACCTCGGTCCTGCCGCCCGCCGGCACTGATCCGGTGCGCATTGGCGAGACTGCCAGGGGGCTGCCGGACCAGGCCCTTGATGTGCTGGCCAATATCCTGAGGTCTCCCGATGAGCGCGCAGCCCTCGATCGTAACCTCGCCGACGAGGTGAGGCAGGCGATTGAAGGGGGAGTTGTGGCCGGTGTGCGGCGCGAACCGGATGGGCGCCGGGTGGTGTCCGTGTCGATCCCCATTCAGCCGGTGCGAGCAGTGGTCGGGGTGGTCACTATTGAATCCTATGATCTCGACAGGCTGATCGAGGCTGACCGCCGGGCTCTGCTGCCCTTCATGCTGATCGCAGGACTGGTGACGGCAATGTCATCCCTGGCGCTGACCGTGTTTATCGCGCGGCCGATCCGGCGTCTTGCGACAGCCGCGCACGAAGCGCGCCGTGCTGGTGGCCGCCGGGTGAAAATGCCTGACATGCGGAACCGCAATGATGAAATTGGTGAGCTTGGCGTCGCCCTGGCCGAGATGACGGACGCGCTGTATGACCGGCTCGATGCGATCGAGAGCTTTGCCGCCGACGTCGCGCACGAGCTGAAGAACCCGCTGACCTCGATCCGCTCGGCCGCCGAGACGCTTCCGAAGGCCAAGGATGATGTCCGTCGCGATCGCCTGTTGGCGGTGATTACGGCCGATGTCCAGCGATTGGACCGCCTGATAACGGATATCTCCCGCGCCTCGCGCGTCGATGCCGAGCTGGCGCGCGAGGACGTCTCGCCCTTTGACCTCGGCGGTTTGCTGGAAAATCTGGTGGAAGCCTATAATGACGGACCCGGCCACAGGACGCCGGTGATCTTCGAAAGCCAGGTGCGCAGCAGCTATGTACTCGGCCGCGACGGGCCGCTGGGCCAGGTCTTTCGCAATCTGATCGACAATGCCATCACCTTCAGCCCCGAGGGCGGGAAGGTCTATGTCACCGCCACGCGCGGACAGCGCGAGCCACGGCCCACCCTGTTGATCACTGTCGATGATGATGGTCCGGGTATTCCCGAAGCCAATCTCGAGGCTGTCTTCGAGCGCTTTTATACCGAGCGCCCGGCGGGAGCCGCATTCGGGACGCATTCCGGGCTCGGTCTGGCGATCTCGCGTCAGATTATCAAGGCCCATGGTGGACGGATTTCGGCAGCCAATCGGCATGATGCGACAGGGGTTTGTCTCGGTGCGCGCTTCACCGTCGAATTGCCGGCATCGCTCGGGCACTGACAATGACGCTGCGTGAGTTGCAAAAAGGCGCTTCCCCGAAACCCCAAGCCGCGATTAGATGGTGTCCATGATCGGGGTTGTCGTTGTTAGCCATGGCCGTCTGGCCGATGAATTCGTCGCCGCCACAGAACATGTGGTCGGGCCGATGGATGCATTTCTGGCTGTCTGCATTGGGCCGGACGACGATATGGAAAAGCGCCGGGCCGATATCCGCCAGTCGATTGCCGACGCGGATCGCGGCGAGGGCGTCCTCGTTCTCACCGACATGTTTGGCGGCACGCCGTCGAATCTCGCCATTTCCCTGCTCGATCCGGGCAAGGTTGAAGTGATTGCGGGTGTTAATCTGCCGATGCTGATCAAGCTCGCCGAAGCCCGCTCGCGGGCCGATCTCGATAGCCTGGCCCGGATGGGTGAGGATGCGGGCAAACGCTATATCGCCATTGCCTCGAACGTCCTTGAGGGGTCGAGCAAGTGAGCGCTGTCGCGCGCCGCGTCACCATCTGCAATACGCGCGGCCTGCATGCGCGTGCCGCAGCCAAATTCGTTGAAATGGCGCAGCGCTTTGACGCCGAGATCCATGTTTCGCGCGATGGCGAGACCGTCAATGCCGACTCGATCATGGAATTGCTGATGCTGGCGGCCAGCAAGGGTTCCGAGATTGGAATCACCACTTCCGGCGAACAGGCCGAAGCCGCCGCCGACGCGCTGACCGAGCTGGTTGAAGCCGGCTTTCACGAAGACTAGCGCGACCAAGCGTATATCCGGGCAGCAATGCAGTGCCCGGGCGCTGCGTGGGCGCACCGGGCACATCGTATCCTGTCAGTCTAGTTAGCGTTTTCCCGATCCGTCTGGATATCGGGTGCACCCGGCGCGAAATCCCCGGATGCATGCTCCATCATTGGATCATGGTCATCCTCGACCATTGGATCGTCGATCTCGGCGGACGCCCTTGCTGCGGCTGTCTCAGTGGACATCGGCATGGGCGGCGGCGGCGCGACCGCCATCATGCGATCATCATCCATGTCCTCGGCGGTTGCTGCCGTCGGACTGGCGTTCGTCTGTTCGGCCTCGTTGAGGGCGGCAGCAGCGGCAACGTCTTCCAGGCTTGGCAGATCATCATCGAGATCGGGATCAGCGGCGGCAGCGATCGCGGGCTCCGCCGTTTCGAGTTCGTCAGCCTGAGCTGCTTCAGTCCCGGTTTCATCCGCAGCGACCGGTTCAGCCCCGGCCTCTACTGGCTCATCTGCGGCAAGCTCGGCAGCGGCCGTCTCCGCATCGCTCTCGCCGGCGGGCGTCTCAGGCTCTGACTCAGTCTCAGCGGTGGCTTCGGTCTCCGGCTCAGCGCTGATTTCAGTGTCTGCCCCGGCCTCGGCGTCAGGCTCGGCCGCAATGTCTGCGACCGCTTCCGGCTGTGCTATCGCCTCCGGTTCAGCGACGGTTTCCGTTTCAGCGTCAGGCTCAGCCACCGCCTCGGCTTCAGTTTCGGCCAGGGCGGCCGGATCAGCCATGCTTTCGCTTGCGGGTTCCAGTTCGCCGGCGGCTTCGCCATTGGCAGCGCTCGCAGCGGGCTCGGCCGCCTGCGTGTCGCTGACGGCTGTGAGATCGGCTTCCGGACCTTCGCCGGCGCCGCTGCCCTCGATCTCACCGCTGGATTCGGCGCCCTCTGCCAGGGCGGCACCGGCCGCGATCGCGACGGCTGCTGCGGCGGCCGGCATGGCTTCGGCAGGTGCTGAGGCAGGCTGCTCGGCCACCGGGTGCGGCAGGTCGGCGGTGCGAACGCTTTCCTCCGGCGCGTGATTGATGACGAATTCCGCCAGTCGCTCGACCCGGGCATTGAAGCGGCCGGCATCACGAATGCGGTTGATCAATCCACCGACGATAAAGAGGCTGACAGAGCCGAGGATCATCAGAAGGCTGATAACCGGCCCGCCCAGCACGGCACCGGCCAGAACACAGGTGGCGGCCAGGGCCGGCACATAGATCAGGCGCCAGGAGCGCGCGAAGAAGGCGAGCAGCGCCATCAGTGCGACGCCAGTGCCGAGGCCCCATTCAGTCAGCTGTTCCATCGGCACCACGCCGAGCGCGGCGAGGGCGTCGAAAAGCCCGGGCCACAGCGCGGTCTCAAGCCGCCAGCTGGTCAGGTCAGGCATCAGGGCGGCCAGCTCGTCATACAGGTTGAAAGCCGGAATCCCGGCCATGAGCGGTCCGCTCAGCTCGGTGAGGAAGGCGTGCAAGGTCGGCCAGGAAACGGCGACGGCGAGCAGTGTGAGGGCGAGGACGGAGAGCCACCAATTGAAGGCCCGCGTCACCCCGGACCGGGACAGCAATGACGTCGCATCCGGCGCGGCGCGCATCCACAGGCCCCTGGAATGATTGATGATTGCGACCGGGCGTGAGCGACGGTCCGGGCCGGACTGAACCCGCAGGACGGTGGCCGTATCGCCCTGGGCCAGGGCACTTGATCGCTCCAGGAGACGCACGTCGTGCTGGATACCATCCGTATCCACGACCCTGCCTGTACTGGCATCGGAAGAGGCGACCTCCCCGGAGACCGTGAAGAAGTCTATGCGACGCGAACCGAAGGCTTGCCCGGCATGGGCGGTGGGCAACTGGGACATAACTCAACGCACCTTGTCATACTTCTGGTCGACCGACCGTGTGCCAATCCGGACCATTCCACGATAGCTCAGCAGCAATCCTACAAGTTCAATGCCGAAATTAGAACCGATCTTAAGATGAAGTTTACAATACGTTCAAGCTCTGTTCCGGCTTCGCGGCTTAGGCGAGGCCGCACACGTGTGCGTCAGCCGATTGCGTGTCGCCACGCCGGGATTAGCTTGGGCAGCATGAAACGCGCCCTGCCCCTGATCCTCGGTCTCTGCCTGACGGCCTGTGCAAGCCTGCCAGCCGGCCTCATGCCGGGCGCAGCTGATGCCGGCCGTGGCCCCTTCATGCCGACCGATGACTATCCGACCCCGCCGAATGTCGAAAACATGATCGGGCCGGAGGATTGCCGCGGCTCGACGCTGGCGGCGATACAGTATGATTTGCCGGACTATCCCGCAGGCGCCTATTCGCACGGACGCCAGGGCTGGGTGGTCGTGCGCTTTCACGTCTATGCCGATGGCTCGGTCCATCGCGCGGACGTCGCCCGGGCCGTGCCCAACGGGGTTTTCAACCGGGCCGCAACACGTGCGGTCTCGAACTGGCAGTTCAGGCCGCTTGATGGTGCAGACGTGCTGACCAATTGCGTGGTGATGTTTGAATTCAGGGCCGGCGAAGTCCGTATACGCTAGATGGCGCCCCGGCATGCAGGCCCTTATCCGTCACGAGTATTGTCGGTTGTGCACGGGATTTATTGGTTTTTCGGGCCGGTCCGGAATAAGTTATTAAGAGTTTTGCGGCCCAGCCCATCGCCCGCGAGTCACCGGATCGCTATCATGGTGATTCGCGCGGGCCTCTTTGAGTTGGGGGCTGGCCCGCTGCAGGGCGAGATTGATGACCGGACAGACTTTCCAGATCGTGACCCTGATTGTCACTCTTGGTGCCGTGGCTTTCGCCTTTGCAACCGGGATGTGGGCCTACAGGCTGACTTCGGGCGCGCGCGCCGCCCAGGCGCTCTGGCGCCGTCGTACCGGTGAGCTTGAAGACCGGATCGCCCGCGCTGACAGCGTATTTGGCGCACACCCCGGCCTGGTTCTGGTCTGGGATGAGCCGCCTTTTGATGAATCACAGACGGGCTGGGGCAAGCCGCGCATCTTCGGATCGCCGGTCGCGCTGGCGTCCTTGCTGCGCTTTGCCGAGGCGACGGACGGGCCGGATCCGGCCAGCACATTGATGGAAGGCCTCGCTGACTATGAGGCCCGCTCGGCAGGCGGTGACGAGACCACGCTGCGCCTGCGTTTTCAGGATCTGATGCAGCGGGGCAGCCCCTTCTCGCTGACAATCCTCGGCCCTGGCGGCCGCTTCCTGGAAGTCGATGGCCGTGCTGCGGGGACCCAATTGGTCGTCTGGCTTTCGGACTCGACCATTCGCGGGCTTGAGGAATCCAGTGCGCGCGGCCGCGTTGAAGAGGCCCAGCGCCTGGTCAGCAAGGACCCGCTCGCCTTTCTGGACATGCTGGGACGCGCGCCTTTCGCGGCCTGGCGGATGAATGCCACGGGCCGGCTGGAATGGGCAAACCAGGCCTATGTCACCCTCGTTGAGGCCGGCTCGCTGGATGATGTGCTGGCAAAACAGGTCACGCTGGACGGGTCCATGGCGGACCAGGCTGCGCGCGCCACCGCCAAGTCCGGCCTTGTCTCCGACACGCGCGTTGTCGTCGTCGAGGGCCGCCGCCGGTCCATGCAATTCCTTGTTTTCCCGGTCTCCGGTGGCGCAGCCGGCTTTGCCGTTGATGTGACGGAAGGTGAGGAAGCGAAGGCAGATCTCTCGCGCTTCCGCCGCGCCCATGACGAGACCCTCAATCACATGGCTGAGGCCGTGGTTGTGTTTGATCGCTCCAAGCGGACCTCCTTCCACAACACCGCCTTTTCCAAACTCTTCAAGCTGGACGAGGCCTGGCTCAATGACCGGCCGGGCCATGCCCAATTGCTCGACCGGATGCGTGAGAAACGCCTCCTGCCCGAGCAGGCCGATTTCGCCGCCTGGAAGGCCCAGGAAATGGCACGCTATGAGGCGGCCCCCGGTGATGAAACGCCGGACGAGCTCTGGCCCGTCCCCGATGGCCGCACATTGCGCGTTGCCCGACAGCGCCACCCGCTGGGCGGGCTGATGCTGATTTTCGAGGACAAGACCGACGAGCTGGCTCTGCGCGCGCGCTATAACACGCTGATCAATGTCCAGCGCGCCACGCTCGACAAGCTGCATGAGGCGGTTGCCGTGTTTGGCGCCAATGGGCGCCTGCAGCTCAACAATAATGCCTTCGAACAACTCTGGGGCTTCGAGGCCGAAGAGCTGGACGGTCAGCCCGATTTCGAAACCGTCGCCGAGACCTGTGCCGCCCTCTTCGCCGATGATCGCGTGTGGAATGATATCCGCGCCCGCGTCACCGATCCTTCACCGCAGGCGCGCAAACAGGTCACCGGCGAAATGCACCGCTCTGATGAGCGGGTGCTGACCTATCTCACCCGGCCGCTGCCCGATGGCGCGACCCTGATCTGCTGGGATGACGTCACCGACAGCCGCCGCATCGAGGAAGCCCTGCGCGAACGCGCCGAGGCGCTCGAGACCTCCGAGCGGATCAAGACGGAATTCGTCGAGCATGTGAGCTATCAGCTGCGCACGCCGCTGACGACCATTGGCGGCTATGCCGATCTGCTGGCCCAGGGATTTGCCGGTGAACTGACCGATCGTCAGAAAGAGCCGATGGCGGCTATCCAGTCGGCCTCGTCACATCTGGCCAAGCTGATCGATGATATTCTCGACGTTGCGGCGATTGATGCCGGCCAGCTCGAGCTGGATCTCGGCGATGTCGGGCTGGAAGATGTTGTTCGCGAAGCCGCCGAGCTCGTGGCCGCCCGCGCCGATCACAATTCCATCAAGCTCGACATCAAGGTCGAGGGCGATGTCGGGCTCTTGCGGGCTGACCGCAATCGCCTGAAGCAGGTCGCAATGAACCTGTTGTCCAATGCCCTGCGCCATGTGAATCCCGGCGGCAATATCACCATTGGTGCCCGCCGCGAGGGCGAGCAATTGACCCTTTGGGTCAGTGATAATGGCGAAGGGATTGCGATCGAGAAACAGGCGACCGTGTTTGACCGCTTTGCCCGCGGTGAACGCGGCGGTGCCGGGCTCGGCCTGTCACTGGTCCAGGAAATCGTGCAATTGCATGGCGGCTGGGTCGAGCTGCAATCGGCCAAGGGCGAGGGCACGATGGTCGCCTGTCACCTGCCCGCCGAGGCGCGCAGCAATGCGACGCCGCGCGAGCTCGATCTCAAGAGGGCCGTATCAGCCGGTATCGCGGAGCCGACCGGCAGCTAGATGAGGCGTGTGCCGGAGGCGGCGCCGATCAGCCCTGGCTTTCCGGCATGCGGACGATCAGCCCGTCCAGCGCGTCGGTCACCTTGATCTGGCAGGAGAGACGCGAGGTCTCGCGGACATCATCGGCGAAGTCGAGCATGGAATCTTCCATCGACTCCCGGGTTCCGGTTTTCTCGGCCCAGGCCGCATCGACATAGACATGGCAGGTCGCGCAAGCGCAGGCGCCGCCACAATCGGCATCGATGCCGGGGATCATGTTGCGTACAGCGCCTTCCATAACCGTCAGGCCATTGGCGACGTCAATGCTGTGCTCTTTTCCGTTGTGTTCGATATAGGTAATCTTGGCCATGCGACGCTCCCGGTTTGTGGCTGAATTGAACAGCGTTCACAGCGAAGTCAAGATTCACCTTCACCGCTTGCCGGAAACGCCGGGCTTCGTTATGCGCGAAGCATGAGCGTCTCACGCACCCTCTATCTGCCGGATCTCGCCGCCACGGCGCGCCTAGGGGCGCGCCTCGCAGCACGGCTTGCCGTGGGTGATATCGTCTGCCTCACAGGAGACCTCGGCGCCGGCAAGACGACGCTGGCCCGCCAGATCATTGCCGATCTGTGCGATGTTCACGACGCTCCGAGCCCGACCTATACGATCGTGCAGGTCTATGACACGACCGCCGGCGCGCCGCTCTGGCATGTCGATCTCTACCGGATCGAAGAGAGCGGCGAGCTGACCGAGCTGGGGCTCGAGGATGCTTTTGACGGCGCGATCACCCTGATTGAATGGCCTGACCGGCTAGGCGATGATCTGCCCGCAGACCGGCTGGAGATTTCATTGGCCATGGGCCCCGCTGGTGTGGAGACTGCACGGCAGGCCCGGATAACAGGGCTGGGAAACTGGGAGAGCCGGATTGACGACCTCTGATCGCGACGCAGCGCGCAACGCCTTTCTGGACCGCGCCGGCTGGGCCGATGCGCATGTATCCGCCCTGCCGGGTGATGCCTCGACGCGCCGCTATTTCCGTCTCGACCGTGCTGGTGAAGGCGCGATGCTGATGGATGCGCCGGCGCGGGCCGAGGCGCCCGTCTGCCCACCCGGCGCCAACCCGCAGGAGCGGGCCGGGCTGGGCTATAATGCCGAGGCGCGCCTTGCAGGATCCAATCTTGTCGCTTTCGCGGGGCTGGCCGAGGCGCTGGTCGAGCGCGGCTTTTCCGCCCCGCGCATCCTGGCGACCGATATCGAGACTGGTTTCCTGCTGATCGAGGATCTTGGCGATGATCTGTTCGCGCGACTGATCCCGGACAAGGCGCATGAAGGCCGGCTCTATTCCGGTGCCATTGACACGCTGGCGGCGCTCTATCGCTCGACCTTTTCCGGTCATGTCAGCCTGGAGGGCCAGGACTGGCCCTTGCTCGCCTATGACCGGATTGCCCTGGCAGCCGAGACCGGCCTCTTCCTTGACTGGTTCATCGGCCAGCATGCCGGCGACAGCATCAGTGAGGCGGCGCGCGCTGAGTGGGACGAGATCTGGGACAGGGCCTTCTCGCGCCTCGACAGCTGTGCGCCGGGCCTGGTGCTGCGCGATTTCCACGCCGAAAACCTGATCCATCTGCCCGACCGCGACGGCCATGCCTGCGTCGGCCTGCTCGACTTCCAGGACGCGGTGATCGGTCACCCGGCCTATGATCTGGTCTCCCTGATCGAGGATGCCCGCCGCAATGTTGATCGCAAGCTGGCCAGTCCCCTGAAAGCCCGCTTTATCGAGAAGGCCGGCATTACCGATGCGGCTGGTTTCGACGCCGCTTACGCCGTGCTGGGTGCCCAGCGCAATGCCAAGATATTGGGGATTTTTGTGCGTCTCGCAGTGCGTGATGGCAAGCCACGCTATCTCGGCATGCTGCCGCATGTCGCCCGTCATTTCGTGGCCAACCTCCAGCACCCCGCCCTGCTGCCGCTGCTGATGTGGACCAAGCAGCACGCGCCGCAAGTCTTCTCGGAAGCCCACAAATGATCGAGATCCGCACCGGCATGGCGCTGGCGGCCGGTCTGGGCACGCGCATGCGTCCCCTGACCAATGACCGCCCGAAAGCGCTCGTCGAGGTTGGCGGCAAGGCCCTGCTGGATTGGGCCATTGACCGGTTCGAGGCGGCCGGTGTCGAGAAGATCGTCATCAATGTCCATCATTTCGCCGACGCCATGGAGGCGCATATCCGCGCCCATCCGTCTGCTGATCGCCTGATCGTGTCTGATGAACGCGAGTGCGTGCTGGAGACCGGCGGCGGCGTGGTCAAGGCGCTGCCCTTGCTGGGAACGGATCCGGTCTTTGTCTCCAATATCGATGCGGTCTGGGTTGATGCGGGCGAGTGCGAGCTGGACCGCATGCGCGCCGCGTGGGACGCTGGGCGGATGGATGTGCTGCTCTTGCTGGCGCCAATGCAGGCGACGCTCGGTTTTGACGGGCCGGGCGATTTTTTCCTGGCGGAGAATGGCCAGGTCGAATGGCGCGGTGAGGCCGAGCGGGCACCCTATGCCTATGCGGGCGTCCACATCCTCAATCCCGCCATTCTCGCCGGCCGCAGCGCGACCCGGTTTTCCATGGTCGATGTCTGGCGTGAACTTGTGCCCACGGGCCGGGTCTGCGGTCTGGCGATGGAGAGTTTCTGGATGCATGCCGGCGACCCGCAAGCCGTCGCCGATGCCGAAGCGCGCCTGCCGGCGTGAGCGGCAGCCTGTTTGATACGCCGGCCCCGCGCCTCTTCACCCTGCCACCCCAGGCCGACTTCCTGAGATCCATCGCCGCCCGTCTGCGGCTGGAATTCAACGCCGAAACCGATCCCGACGCCCTGACCCGGGTGCTGATCCTGACACCCACACGCCGCGCGGCCAAGGCACTCGGCGATGCCTTTTCCGAAGAGGCCGGCAATGGCGTCGCCCTTTTGCCGATGATCCGGCCGCTCGGCGATATCGATGTCGATGATCCGCCTTTCGAGCCGGGTGAGCTGGCGGGAATTGCCCCGCCCGCCGTGTCGAGTGCGCGACGGCGTTTCGAGCTGGCGCGGCTCATCCTGGCCAAGGAAGCGGCGCTGGGCCGCGAGATCGGTATCTCCGGCGCCCTGGCCCTGGCCGAACCGCTCAGCGCCCTGTTGGACGATCTCGCGACCGAGGGAGTCGGCGACTTCTCCCTGCTCGATGAGGCGATGCAGGAGCATCTCCCCGCCGACCGGCGCGAGGCGGTGGCCTTTCTCAACATCATCGGCGAGATCTGGCCCATGCGCCTGGCCGAGCTGGGTCTTGTCGACAGCGCCGCGCGGCGCTCCATCGTCCTCAACGCGCTGGTCGAGCGCTGGCAGGCCAATCCGCCGGACCATCCCGTGCTGGTGGTCGGCTCGACCGGTTCCATCCCTGCGGCGCGCGATGTGATGGCCTGCGTCGCCAGGCTCGAACAGGGCGCGGTCGTCTTGCCCGGCTTTGACTGGGATGCCGATGACAAGGCCTGGGAGAAGATCGACGATTCCCACCCGCAATGGGCGATGCGCGATTTCGTCGACGGGCTTGGCATTGAGCGCAAGCACGTCCAGCAATGGCTGGGCTCGGCCGAACCCGCTCCGGCGCGGGCGCGCCGCCGCGTCATCGCGGAATCCCTGAGACCGGCCAATGTCACCGATGGCTGGCTGGCGCGGGTCGACCAGCTCAAACAGGAATACGGCGAGGATTATTTCGCCCGCGCGCTCGACGGTCTCTCCCTGATCGAGGCGCCCGACCTGCTGGCCGAGGCGCGCATCTGCGCCCTTCTGCTGCGTGAAACCCTCGATACGCCCGAAAAGACCGCCATCCTCGTCACGCCGGATCGCGGTCTGGCGCGTCGCGTCGCAGCGGAGATGGCGCGTTTTGGCGTGCGACTGGACGATTCCGGTGGCGCCGCCCTGTCGGAAACCCATGCCGGCGCCTTCCTCCTGCGCCTGCTCGATGCGGCCGAGGATCCGGGCAGTGTTGTGGCGCTGTCGGCCCTGTGGGGCTCACCCCTGTTTGCGGCCGGGCTTGAGCGCGGCCTGGTGCATGGCGTGATGGGCAAGTTTGAGGCGGAAGCCCTGCGTGGCGTGCGGCCGGGACGCGACCTGGCTGCCGTGCGCGCCCGGCTCGACGGCAAATATGTCGAGCTATTCGACAGCGACCGCGCGGCCATTGAAAGCGTGATGACCAGTCTGGACACGGCACTGGCCCCGCTGGGCGTTGACGATTTGCGGCCTGCCGCGGCCTGGGCCGAGGCCCATGCCCGTGCGGCCGAAGCGCTGGCCTCCAGCGAGAGCCGCGACGGGGCCGTGCGGCTTTGGGCGGGAGAGGGCGGCGATGCGGCGGCCGGTCTGCTGCGCGAATTGCTCGGCGAGACCGAAAGCCTGCCGCCCATGCGGCTCCATGAATATGCCTCCGCCTTCCGCGAGATGGTGAAAACGCGCCGCGTGCCGCCGCGTCTGGGCGTGCATCCGCGCCTGCAGGTCCTCGGCCCGCTCGAGGCGCGTCTGATAAATGCCGACCGGATTGTGCTGGCCGGTCTCAATGAAGGCGTGTGGCCGGCGGGGCTGGGCGTTGATCCCTGGCTGTCGAGCGGCATGCGCAAGACGCTGGAGCTGGGCGCGCCGGAACGCCGTCATGGCCTGGCTGCCCATGACTATGCCCAGCTTGCTGCCGGCTCCGAGGTCTTCCTGACGCGGGCAACCAAGGCCGATGGCGCGCCAACGGTCGCCTCGCGCTGGGTCTGGCGGCTGAAGACACTGGTCGAGGGTGCGATGGGCGAAGAGGCTGCCATCAAGGCCTTGAAGCCACCGCTCGATTACGGCGCGATTGCCCGCTCGCTCAATGATCCCGGTTGCGGTCCCAATCCCGTGCCCAAGCCGGAGCCACGGCCACCCGTGGCCTTCCGCCCGCGCGCCCTGTCGATCACAGAGATCCGGACCTGGGTGCGTGACCCATATTCCATCTACGCCCGGCGCATTCTGGGTCTGAACCGGCTCGACCCCGCCGATATGCCGATCGGTGCGCGCGAACGCGGCACGGCCTTGCACAATGCCTTGCAGGAAGCCTTCACGGGCTGGATGGATTCGCTGCCGGATGATGCCGAGACGCAATTGATCGAGATCTCGCGCCAGCATCTGGTCAAGGCCGGCTTTGCTCCGGAAGAGCTGGTCGTGGAAGTGCCGCGCTTTGCGCGGGCCGCACGCTGGCTGATCGAGTGGGAAAGAACGCGGCGTGCCGGCGGTTGCACGATTGCCGCCATCGAGATCAAGGGCAGCCTGGTGCTCAACCAGCCGGGCGGCGACTGGGTGTTGAGCGGACGTTCGGACCGGTTTGACCGGCTCGCCGATGGCCGTATCGATGTCATCGACTACAAGACCGGCAGCGCGGCAACGCCCAAGGTCGTCGCGGCGGGTTTCGATCCACAATTGCCCCTCACCGCCGCCATGGCGCGCGAGGCGGGCGCGTTCGAGGGCTTCGGCGGCGAGCCGGCGGGGCTCTATTATGTGCGCCTGCCAGGCAATGCCGAGGGCGGCGTGGAAGCGCGGATTGATTCAATGCCTGCGAAGAAACCGGTCACGCCCCCGGCGGCCGAGATGGCCGCGAAGGCGCTGGAAGATCTGCGCGAATGGATCGATCGTTTCGATCGCGAAACGGAACCCTATCTTTCCCAGCCGCGCGCCCAGTACACCAATGATTACGGGGATTACGACCATCTCGCCCGGCGCGGCGAATGGGCCAGTGCGCCTGGCGGCAGCGAAGAGGGTGAGCCATGAGCGAGCCCGGATTCGACCGCGATATTATCGAGCTGGCGACGCACGAGCAGGACCGCGCAGCGAACCCGTCAGCGAGCGTTTTCGTCGAGGCCAATGCCGGTTCGGGCAAGACGCGCGTTCTGGTCAATCGCGTCATCAATATCCTGCTCGCGCCGACCCAGCCGGACCGGATCCTGTGCGTCACCTACACCAAGGCTGCCGCCGCGGAGATGAAGACCCGCCTGTTTGAACGCCTGGGGCGCTGGTCGGTGATGGCGGACGAGGATTTGCGCAAGGCCCTCAAGGCACTCGGTCGCACGCAGCTGGATGCGGAGTCTCTGGCAGCGGCACGCCGCCTGTTTGCCGAAGCGCTGGAAACGCCCGGCGGGCTCAAGATCCAGACCATCCATGCCTTCTGCGAAAACCTGCTGCGCCGCTTCCCGCTCGAGGCTGGTGCACCGCCAGGCTTCCAGACGCTGGACGATACCGAGGCCGAGAAAATCGTCGAACGGGCGCGGCGCCAGACGCTGAAACAGCTCGACCGCGAGACCGTTGATACCCTGTTGCAGGCGGGCGGTCCGGACGCGCTGGCCAATATCCTGCGCTGGACCCGTTTCAACCGCCACAAGCTGCGCGATGCGCTCGAGGGCGCGGGCGGTGATGCGGTGGCTCTGACAGAGAATTTGTATGGCCTGCTGGAGCTCGCGCCCGACCTCACGGCGGCTCAGATCAAGAGTGTGGCCTGGGAGGCCGCGCCGCAGGCCCACCTCGCCGAGGCCGTCATCGCGATGCGCAATTATGGCTCCCCCAATGACCTGAAGACGGCAGAGGTACTGGCGCAGGCGCTGGCGGCACCAAGCGCCGAGCTCGCCTTCGATCTCTGCCTGCCCGCCTACTTCATTGCCAAGGGCCAGACCAAGGGCCAAGGCACGCGCGCCAAGTCCCTGGTGACGGCAAGCTGTGTGAAGCACGCGCCGAGCATCAAGCCTCTGCTTGAGGCCGAGGCTGAGCGTCTCGAGGTCGCGCGCGACCAGGTCCGCGCCGCCATGCTGGCGGAGGCCAGTGCTGCGGCGATCCAGGTCGCCGAGCGTTTTCTTGATGCCTATGACGCCGAGATGCTGAGGCTTCGGGCGCTGGATTTTGATGATCTCATCGTCATGTCGAGCGGGCTGCTAAGCCCCCAGAACGCGTTCTCCGGCTGGGTGGGCTACAAGCTCGATGGTCGCCTGGCGCATGCCCTGGTCGATGAGGCCCAGGACACGGCCCCGCGCCAATGGGACATGATCCGCGGCCTGACGGCCGAATTCTTCGCCGGCAAGGGTGCCAATGAAGACATGCGCACCCTGTTCATCGTCGGCGACGAGAAGCAGTCCATCTACTCCTTCCAGGGCGCCGAACCCGCGCGCTTCATCGCCGAGGGCGATGCACTGGAAACATTGAGTGACGCTGCCGGTCTCGCCTTTGTGCGACCCGGCCTGGATGTCAGCTTCCGCTCGGCACCGGAAATCCTGAGCGCGGTCGATGCGGCCTTCGCGCCGATTGCCGCCAGCGCGCCGGAGACGAAATTCGTCAATACCGATCCCGCCCGGCCCTTCGCATTCTATCGCAGCCACAAGGCGGCCCGCACTGGCATGCCCGGCTCGGTCGAGCTCTGGCCCGCCGTGCCCAAGCCGGACAAGGTCGAGGAGAACTCTATCTTCGATCCGGTCGATGCGCCGGGACGCGGTTCGGCCCGCGACATCCTCGCGCGCACGATTGCCGAGGAAATCCGGGCCATGATCGATCGCGGTGATGGCGTCTGGGAGGAGAGCGATGATCATGGCTTCATCCAGCGGCCGGTTCGACCGAAGGATATCGCCATCCTCGTCTGGCGCCGCACAGGCGGGTTCTTCGAGGAGGTCATCCGTCAGCTGAAACTGGCGCAGGTGCCGGTCGCCGGGGCTGACCGCATGGTGCTGCGCGAGCAGACGGTGGTGAAGGATTTGCTGGCGCTGGGGCGGTTGGCGATCACACCGGGCGATGATCTCGCTCTGGCGGAATTGCTCAAATCCCCCTTCTTCGACCCGATCGAGAGCCCTGATCCCCTGATCGATGATGCGGCCCTGTTTGATCTCGTCCAGACCCGCCGCAACACCCATCGCGGCGCGCTGTGGAATGCGCTCTTTACCTCGACCGACCCGCGCTTTGCCGAGGCGAAGGCCGCCCTGACAGACTGGCGCAACAAGGCCGATAGTGAGGGGCTGTATGATGTCTATTGCGGCTTCCTCAATGCCCGCACTTCGACAGGCGAGAGCCGCTGGGCGCGCGTCCTCGCGCGGCTGGGTGAGGAAGCCCGTGATCCGGCCGAGGTCTTCCTCGGGCGCGCCCTTGATCATGAGCGTGAGCAGGGCGGCGCCATGGCGAGCTTCATTGCGGCGCTGGAGCGCGAGGAGACGCAGCTGAAGCGTGAGATGAGCACGGACCGGGACGAAGTCCAGGTGATGACGGTGCACGCCTCCAAGGGGCTTGAGCGGCCCGTGATCATCCTGCCCGACACGACGCGCTCGCCGGCAACCGGTAAGGGCGAGCCGATTTTTGCCCACCCCGAGGCCGGCCTCATCTGGGCCCAGCGCAAGGCCGAGGACCCGCCGGCTATCGCGCAGCTGCGCGCTGTCGCGGAAGCCAAGGTTCAGGCCGAGCATGGCCGCCTGCTCTATGTCGCGCTGACGCGCGCGCGCGACCGCCTGATCGTGTGTGGCTGGAAGCAGGGCAATGGCAAGGGCGGGTCTGTCGCCGCGGATAGCTGGTATCATCAGCTCGCCGCGCAATGGAGCGGCGAAGCCTGGCAGGAATTCGACACACCCTTGGCCAGCGCCGTCGAGGGCCTCGAGTCCGGTGTGCGATTGGGCACCCCGCCGGCTGCCCTGGGTGCCGGAGATCGCGATGCCGGCAAGGCGCTGGAAGTGCCGTCCTGGGCTCTGACCGCGGCAGCCAGCGAAGCGGGTGGGCTGCGGTCCGTAGCGCCCTCGCGCCTGATGGCCGATGGCGGTGATGAGACGGCGGTGATTTCACCCCTGCTTGATCCGGGCGGACACCGCTTCCGGCGCGGCGAAGTGATCCATAAATTGCTTGAGACCCTGCCCGGTCTGGAACAGGGACGCCGGCACGAGGCGGCCCGCCGTTTCGTCGCGGCGCAAACTGATATTGATGAGGCGATGCGCAAGATCATCGTCGAGGAAACGCTCGCCGTGCTCGATCATCCCGATTTCGCGCCGCTCTTCGGGCCGGGCAGCCGGGCCGAAGTTGGCCTCACGGGAACGGCACCGGGCTTGCCGGCCGGCACAAGGGTGCGGGGCCAGGTCGACCGGCTCGTCATCACCGATCACGAAGTCCTGATCATCGATTACAAGACCAATCGCCCGCCGCCCGAAGATGTGCGCGATGTCGCGCCTGTCTATCTGGCACAGATGGCCGCCTATCGAGCCCTGCTGCGCGCCATTCACCCCGACAAGACGGTGCGCTGCGCCCTGTTATGGACTGATGCAGCAAGGCTGATGGAGTTGCCGGCGGCCCTGATGGAAGACGTCCTCTCGGGTGCAAACTCTTGACGATCGACCCGGCGCTGCTTACCTGACGCCCAGTCCAATCAGTCCGGAGTTTCCGGATTGGCCCCGAACAAAGGAGTTCCCCATGTCGACCAAAGCGGTCAGCGACGAATCCTTCGAGTCTGACGTCCTCAACGCGGATCGTCCCGTGCTTGTGGATTTCTGGGCCGAATGGTGTGGTCCGTGCAAGCAGATCGCGCCGGCGCTCGAGGAACTCGCTGAAGAAATGGCTGGCGAGCTCACCATTGCCAAGGTGAATATCGACGACCATCCAATGACGCCAGGCAAGTATGGCGTGCGCGGTATCCCGACGCTGATGATCTTCAAGGGTGGCCAGGTGGCCTCCACGAAAATCGGCGCGATGGCCAAGGGCAAGATCACGGAATGGGTTCGCGAGACCCTCTCCGCCTGATCTGACCGGCCAATAGACACATGAAAAGCGGGCCGCCCTTGCCAGGGTGGCCCGCTTTTTTATGCGCTGGCTTATGCAGGGATGCCTACTGGCGCGCGAGCGTCAGTGCTGTGTCCATTGCGGCAGCCGCGTCGGTGGCGATATCCGGCACCACGCCATGGCCTTCAATGCGGCCATTCGTCAGCGAATAATAATCGGCGATCGGCAAAGCGAGCAGAAAACCGCCGGGCAGGTCATACATTGTCTGCGACAGCATCTGACCTTCCGTCGTCTCGCCGACCAGCGTCGCCCGGCCTGAGGCCTGCAGGGCATCTGATGCCATTTCCGCAGCGCTGGCGGTGTGTTCGCTGGTGAGGACAAAGACAGGCCCGTCGAAGACCGGCTCGACCGGCTGGAAGGTGACGCGCGTCACGAGGTTGGACTGGACATCAGCCCAGAAACTCACAACCGACCAGCCCTCCCAGGGCGTGACATCGGCGATGTCGTCGCGGCCTGGCACATGGTCCATGCTCGCATTCCAGCGCTGGGAGACGAAGGCGCCGGCATCGAATGGTGTGTCGATGAGGTGTCCCACCAGAGGCCGCACGACGAAGGCACCACCGTCATTGGCGCGCAGGTCGACGATCAGGGCCGAGGTGTCGTGATCGGCGATCTCCTCGAACGCGGCATCGACTTCCTCGATCGTATCCAGGCCCATCATGGTATTGATCGTCAGCACGGCGACATCGTCCTGCCAGCTCAGCACGGCCCCGCCACCGCCAATGCGCATGCTGTCAAAATAGGTGGCCATCTCGGAGGCGCTGCGTCCGTTCTTCTGCAGCACAACGTGGGAGAAGGGGCCCGAGCGCCAGATGGTCCGGAAGCCCGAGAGGAATTCCTCGTCGGTCGTAGCTGTCGCGGCGAGAGCGGAAACAGCCTGCTCGACGGCGGTATAGGCCGGTCCCTCGAGCTCTGCTGGGTCATAGTGATGGGCGCGCATGGTTGCGTTGATGGCGTCGGCCAGTTCGGTGAAGTCGGTATGGGCGGCCACGTCCTGGGCAAGGCTGCTGGCCGGAGCGAGCAGGGCCAGGGCGAGGATGGAAGCGGCCAGATGGAGGGTATTGCGCATTGTGAATTCCTGTCGGTGAATGGGTTGTCTGTGAACCCATGATGTTCCGGCAGGTCAGGTTGGATGCAGGCCGCTCTATCACGCTCGCGTGAACGCTCAACCGGGCGTCTGGTGCGGCGGCGAACCGCCAAGCGCGAGGGCTTCCCCGGCGAGATAGAGCGAGCCACCGATCAGGATGCGCGGTGGCGGGGCTTCCTTTGCCGCATTCTTCATCGCGTTGATCAGTCCTGTGGCCGTCTCGGCCTTGAGACCGGCTGCTTGCGCCCGGGCGGCGACCTCGTCGGCTGATTGCGAGCCGCCGCGGCCGGATTTGAACTCGACGGCGATCAGGCGGCGGGCGAGGCCTGAGAATTGCGAACACCAGCCTTCGACATCCTTGTTGGGAGAGAAGCCGGCGATGATGACCAGCGGCCGGTCCTCGCGCTCATCCATGTCTGCCAGGGCATGCGATAGGGCGGTTGCGGCAGCGGGGTTGTGGCCGCCATCGAGCCAGAGCTCGGCATGGGCATTGCGGGCGATCTCGCCGAGCGGGCCACGCGTGATGTTCTGCAGACGGGCCGGCCAGGTCGCATGGGCGATGCCATCGGCGACACAGGCCTCGGGCCATTGCAGCACGGCCGCGCAGGCGGCGGCTCCGCCGGCATTGTCGATCTGGTGCGGCCCGATCAGGCCCGGGGAGGGCAGATCCCAGACCCGGCTTTCATCTTCATAGGTCAGGCGGCCATGTTGCTGATAGGCGCGGAAATCCTGACCCCAGACATAGGCCAGCGCGCCAACCCACCGGGCTTCCTTGAGCAGGGCCGCTTCGGCCTCCGGGCTCTGCTGGCGGCCGATAATCGTGGGCACGCCGAACTTGCAGATGCCGGCTTTCTCGTGGGCGATCTTCTCGATCGTATCGCCGAGGAATTCCTGGTGGTCGAGACCGATGGCGGTGATGACGCACAGGGCCGGCTTGGCGATGACATTGGTCGCATCGAACCGTCCGCCCAGCCCGACCTCGAGAATGAGCAGATCGGCGGGGTGTTCGCTGAACAGGAGGAAGGCGGCGGCGGTGGTAATTTCGAAGAAGGTGATCGGCTCGCCGAAATTGGCCGCCTCGCAGCGGGCAAAGGCCTCGATCAGCGTCTGGTCGCCGACCGGCTGGCTATCGATCTGGATGCGTTCATTGAAGTCGACGAGATGCGGCGAGGTGTAGATGTGGACGCGCTGGCCATTGGCGCGCGCCATATGGGCGAGATAGGCGCAGGTCGAGCCTTTGCCATTCGTGCCGGCGACATGGATGGTCGGCGGTAGCTTGTCTTGCGGATTGCCGAGCGCAGTCAAAAGACGCTGCAGGCGCCCCAGGGAGAGGTCAATTTTCTTCGGGTGCAGCCGGGCCAGCCGCGTCAGAGCATCATCAAGAGCCTGGCGCCGGGCGCTAATGGGCTCCGCCTCCGTCTGACGCCACAGGATCCGGAGCCGCCAGGCGGGTCTGGGTCGAGCCGCCGGGGCGCTTCATGAGGACGCGCAGCATGCGGGCGAGGGTGGCGGGGATATCGCGGCGGTGCACGACCTTGTCGATCATGCCCTTTTCCAGCAGGTATTCGGCGCGCTGGAAGCCTTCGGGCAGTTTCTCGCGAATGGTCTGCTCGATCACGCGCGGGCCGGCGAAGCCGATCAGCGCGCCCGGCTCGGCAATCTGGATATCGCCCAGCATGGCGTAGGAGGCGGTGACGCCGCCCGTGGTCGGGTCTGTCAGCACCACAACATAGGGCAGGCCCGCTTCGCGCAGCATTTCAACGGCGAGGGTCGTGCGCGGCATCTGCATCAGCGACAGGGCGCCTTCCTGCATGCGCGCGCCACCGGCGGCGGTGAAGACGATCATCGGTGCGCGCTTGGCCACTGCGGTCTCGGCCGCCTTGATAAAGCTCTCACCGGCAGCCATGCCGAGGGATCCGCCCATGAAGGCGAAGTTCTGCACCAGCACGACGGCTTCGACGCCGTCAATGCGGCCGACGCCGATGGCCATGGCATCGTCGCGGCCGGTCTTTTTGCGGGCCGCCGCGATCTTGGAGACATAGGTCTTCTCGTCGCGGAATTTCAGCGGGTCCTTGGGGACTTCCGGAATCGGCAATTCCTCGAACTCACCGTCAAAGGTGAACTGGAAGCGCCAGGCCGGAGATATCCGCATGTGATGGCCGGCGGGCGTCACGAAGAGGCCGGCTTCCAGATCCTTCTGGAACACCATCTCGCCGGAAATCGGGCATTTGACCCAGAGATTGTCGGGCGTATCCCGCTTGGAGAAGATTTTCGACATCCCTGGCGGGGTGATCTTGGACAACCAGCTCATTTCCGAATCCCGATCTCTCATCGCTTCACACCGTGCACGGCTGCAGACAGGGTTTTCACCAGATCCACAGCGCCGGCAACCCCGCCTGCATGCATGGCATCGACAATGGCGGAACCCACCACGACGGCGTCAGCACAGCTGGCGATGGCGCGGGCATGGTCGGGTGTGCGAACACCAAACCCGACCGCAACCGGCAGGCCACTTGCCGCTTTGATACGCGCGACGGCCTCACCCACATCAGTCACGGCGCCGGAACCGGCCCCGGTGACCCCGGTGGTGGAGACATAATAAACGAAGCCCGAACTGTTTTCGACAACCGTCGCCAGTCGCTGGTCATTCGTGGTTGGCGTGGTCAGGCGGATCATCGAAATCCCCTGCCGGTCGAGGAAGGGGCGCAGCACGCCGTCTTCCTCCGGCGGCAGGTCAACACAGATCAGACCATCAACACCGGCCTTGCCGGCCGCCTTGGCAAAAGCTTCCCAGCCCATGGAATGGATCGGATTGGCATAGCCCATCAACACGATCGGCGTCGTCTTGTCATGCTTGCGAAAGTCACGGACCTGTTCGAGCGTGCCCTTCAGCGTCATCCCGGCGTCCAGCGAGCGCAGCGCGGCGGCCTGGATCGAGGCACCATCGGCCATCGGATCAGTAAAGGGCATGCCCAGCTCGATAACATCGGCGCCAGCATCCGGCAGGGCGCCGAGCAAGCCGGCGCTATCGCCATCACCCGCCATCATATAGGCGACAAATCCGGCGCGGTTATAGGCGTCCAGCTCGGCGAAACGTGTGGTGAGGCGGTTGGTCATGTCAGCGGTCGGCTCCTGCGGGTGTCGGGCGGCATCGTTTCACAAGTTTGCCGCTCACGCCTCACCCTTCTTCATCGCATCGACATAGGCGCGGAGCACCGCATTGATACGGGTTTGATAGCCTTTGCCCTGCGCCTTGAAGAACCGCAGGATGTCCACGTCAAGCCGCAAGGTGACCTGTTCCTTGGTTACCGGCATGCGCCATTCCGCCTTGGCAAACCACTCCTCGTCGAGCTCGGGGATGTCTGAGGTGTCGATGTCCTCGTCGGGGATGTTTTCGATTGCAGCGATCTGCTCTTCAGAAACGTGGAGATCACTCAAATTCTTGCGAATAATAGCCATGATATAGCGCACGCTCCTTTCTCTTTGCCGGTCGCGCCGAGATGATCCTCGTTCGCCCCTGACGGTCCGTATGGATCAAGGCGATGATGGTCCTGCCGTCCAGTATGCCGATTGATATGGACCGGGATTCGCCATTCGCGCCGGTCTTGGCTGTTTGGGTCAGGACGTGGCCCCGAAATATTCGGACTGCCTGCTGGAAACTCAGCCCATGCTTGGCGATATTGGCCGCGTTCTTCGCCTCATCCCATTCGAACATAGCGCATTGTAACTACAACTGTCGTTACAATCAAGGGGCGGGGGGTGAGGCGGTTGGTTATTGGGTGAGCTCAATCGGTATGAAGGCGCAATCATCCGAGCGATAGAGGGCGTAGTTTGCCGCCAGCATCGGTGCGGCATCAATCCGGGTCATGCCGTTGAAGCTCACATGGAACACCTGCACACAGCCGGTCTCGGTATTGCTGTGGGACGCAAAGACCTGCCCGTCCGCCTCGTCCTCCACCTGCCAGCCGGCCTGCTCAAGTGCGGATCGATGGAATTCGAGCAGATCGCTCCGCCTTTCCGGCGGCAGCAAGCCATAAGCGTGACTGAAGCCTCGCAGGCCCTCGCGATAGTTTTGCTGAGTTGGCAGCTGCAGATAGGCGGGCACTTCGATCCTGTCCGGGAACACGAAACGTTCCCCGGTCGCCTGTGCCGGTTCCGCAGCAAGTGCGGCGGCGAGTGCGAGCAAAACAATCACAGTTCCACCCCCAGCATCTCCGCCACCTGCGGCACGTCCTTGTCGCCGCGGCCGCACATATTCATCAGGATCATGCCGTCCGGGCCCAGCTCCTTGGCCAGGTCGCGGACGCGGGCGAGGGCGTGGGCGGGTTCGAGCGCCGGGATGATGCCTTCGAGCTTGGAGCAGATCTGGAACATTTCCAGCGCTTCCACATCGGTCGCCGAGACGTATTCGGCGCGTTTCATGTCGTGCAGGAAGGCGTGTTCCGGGCCGATGCCGGGATAGTCGAGGCCGGCGGAGATCGAGTGGGCGTCGATGATCTGGCCATCGGGGTCCTGCAGGAGATAGGTGCGGTTGCCATGCAGGATGCCCGGGCGGCCGCCCTTGAGGCTGGCGGCATGCTTGCCGGTCTTGAGGCCGAGACCCGCCGCCTCGACGCCGATCAGGCGCACCTTCTCGTCATCGATGAAGGGGTGGAACAGGCCCATCGCATTGGAGCCGCCGCCGATACAGGCGACGCAGGCATCAGGCAGGCGCCCGGTGCGCTCGAGGATCTGGGCGCGGGCCTCACGGCCGATGATTGACTGGAAATCACGCACCATGGCGGGATAGGGGTGCGGGCCGGCGACGGTGCCGATGACATAGAAAGTGTCATGCACATTGGTGACCCAATCGCGCAGGGCCTCATTCATGGCGTCCTTCAGCGTGCCGGTACCGGAAGTGACGGGCACGACTTCGGCGCCAAGCAGTTTCATGCGGAAGACATTGGGCGATTGGCGCGCA
>TARA_R110000868_G_scaffold225568_2_pt1 | contig 38866 bp, 47 predicted proteins | sample TARA_R110000868 | Tara Oceans TARA_R110000868 (sample SAMEA4397489) | marine metagenome | biome: Polar Biome; feature: [SRF] surface water layer (ENVO:00010504); material: water (ENVO:00002006), including particulate matter (ENVO:01000060) such as... | depth 5 m | reverse complement strand
GCTGAGCTACCGGTGCAGACCCGAAATGCAGGCGGCGCGAGGGGCTGCTTTACGTTTTCGGGTGGGCAACTCTTAAAGGGAAGCGCTGGCGAAGGCAAGTCCCTTGGTGCGGGTTTTTATGGCTCCATCACCCTTTCGTCGTGTCACGGTAAGCGACTGTATCCCCTAGGGTTTTGGCCTCATAAACGCCGCGGGCGACGGCGCGGGCGACGCAGTCTGCGGCAATCGCGCCCAGCCGCAGAATCTCGCGCGGGCGCATTTCGTCGCCGAGCGGCTTGGTGCCGGTCGCCAGCACAAACAGCACGTCGCCATCAAAGGGCGTGTGAATGGGGCGGATCGCGCGGGCAAGCCCGTCCTGCGCCATGATCGCGACGCGGCGCGCCTCGGCCGGAGTGAGGTCCGCGTTAGTCGCTATGCAGCCGATGGACGTGTTGCCGCCCGCTTGTGCTGCCGCCTCGCCTTTGGTGCCGAGCATGGGCTCGAGCGTCGAGACATTGCTCATGTCGGCGGGCAGACCACGCCCGCCAAACTCAGCCTCAAGCTCATAAGGTGCTGCCCAAAACTGCGTGCTGCCCGGCACAAGCACCGAACCATAAGGATTGACCGCTATCAGCGCACCGACCTGTAGCCCCTCGTCCGTGATGGCAGATGCTGATCCCAAACCGCCTTTGATCTGCCCCGCGAGTGCGCCAAGCCCGGCACCCGCATTGCCAAGCGCAAATGTTTTTGACGCTGCAGCGCAGGTGTGGGGAGGTGCTCAGTTTGGCACTGACAGGTGGGTGAGGAAAAAAACGGCCCGCGCGAAGTATCTTTAATGATTTCCGCCACTTACCGACCCGCCGCGACATTTTTTCGGCGGGTTTTGCTTTGGCACAAAATGAGCGGTTCTGCGCAATAGTGCTCAAAATACGCGCGCCTTTGGCACACCACTTGATTGCTATTGAGCACTTTCCGGCGACCTGCCTGCCCGAATGGCGCGCCGCAACCGATTGATTTCAATCACGATTTCATTTGTCAGCTCGTCATTATCGTCCAGATCGAAGACCTTCTCATAAATTTCAGACGTTATCGAGCCGAGCGCCTCCCCGCTAACCTTCTGATTTTCCTCGATAAACACCTCGAAAACATCCGCCATAATTTTAGCGAAGCGTAAGGGGTCTATACCGGTCTTCTCATAGCTCCGGCCTTTAAAGTCGCGACGCATAGGGCCGTCACCCGTCAGCACCCAATTGGCGTCAAAACCTAATTCAACTAGGCGCGCAATGATCTGGCCGCCCGGAACATGCTTGCCGTGTTCATAGGTTTGCCAGCCCGTCACGCTGGTTCCTACGGCTTCCGCCATACCTGCCTGGCTCAGCTTGAGTTCTGCGCGAACCGCCTTCAATCGCCCACTAATCTGTGTATCGTCGTCCGTCATGCCACACTTTTCTTTGTTATTTGTGGCATGTGATCTAGCTCGACAGTTTGGTGCCACACTTATTTTATTCCTTATATATCAATAACTTAATTTGAATATTCGCTGCCAACGGCGAAACACAACAGTTGCATAGTTTTCTTGTTGCTTATCACCAAGTTTAGTGGTTACATTCATTCATTAACCAAGAGAGACACTAATGAAAATTGCAACCGAAGATATTCCAAAAGAACCCGCCGTTAGGCGGGCATGGATTCTCTATCAACTCAAAATTCGCGGCCTTTCTCTTAGCTCAATTGCCTGCGACGAGAATGTCTCGGCAACGGCAGTCGCCAACGCATTGCTTAACCCCTCAAGCCATCTTGAGGAAGTGATAGCCGAGCACCTTGGTTTGAAGGCCCGCGACCTTTTCTCCGACCGTTTTAGTCGCTCAGGAGAGCGGCTCAATCAAACCAAGCCGCGCAATCGTAGCAGTGCCTCAGCCTCCCGCAATGTTGAAAATCGTGGGGCGGCATGAACACCGGCAAGCGAAATAGCCGCACCATTTCCACGCCCGACCAAACGAGCTTTTTCGATAAGCCGACGGCACCGATGACCGGCCCGGATTTTGCCTCCGCAATTCGCGAGGGTATTGCCGACGCCTTGGCTTACGCGAAAGAAAATGGAGCAGGTGACCGCTACGCAGTTGCCACCGAAATGTCACGCGTGACCGGGCGCGACATTACGAAGAATATGCTGGATCGCTATACGGCACCCAGCGCGGAAGATTGGCGCTTTCCACTAGAAGCCTTGCCTGCGCTGATCCTCGCCACTGGCGACACGCGGTTGGTCACGCTGATTGCAGAAGCCTGCGGCTTCAAAGCGATGCCCGGTGAGGCTACCGCTGTTGCGGAACTCGTAACGCTGGAATTGCAAGCGCGGGCGATCAAGAAGCGGATTACGACCGCGCGTCGCCGCCTTCCGCAACCTGCTCTCGAGTGGGCCGAACGCGAAGCGGAATTAAGGGCTAGGAAATCATGATTTCCTACGCAACAGCCCAGCACATTGCACATCTGCGTATTGACGGATTGCCGACAGATAAGAGCGCTGTCATCAGACGCGCCTCTCGCGAAGGATGGCCTTCACGTAAGCGCGAAGGCCGGGGCGGCGGGCGCGAGTATTGCATTCAGTGGTTGATTAAACACCTGCCGCGCGAAGCGTCTGATGCGCTAGTCACCGCACTTGTTGCAGAGCCTGCTGCCTCATTGCCCGTCGCCGCCGAGCCGCGCGCTGTCGCGATAGCCACGCCTGCCGTGCCGACCGCAGACTGGCAGCGCGAGACAGCCGAAGCGCGCGCCGCGTTGCTGCTCGAAATCGAACGGATCGGCGCGATCACCGGCACTGACCGCGCGATTGACGAAGTCGTTGCTCTCGCCGCCGCAGGCGAACTGCGCCCTGATCTTCAAGCCCTTGTGCCCGCCGCCAATGCGCGCGGCGGCAAGACCAGTACGCGCACGCTGTCGCGACGGAGCATGTATCGCTGGCGCACGATCTACGCCGAGCGCGGCATTGAAGGTCTGACGCCGGTGGCCTCGCCTGCCTCTGATATTCCGCCATGGGGCGCAGCGCTGCTGAAGCTCTATCGCTCGCCTACCAAAAAAACCCTCGCCGCAGTGATGGCCGATTTGCCCGCCGCATTGCCGGAAGGTGTTCCTGTGCCGAGCTATGACGCCGCGCGCCGTTTCCTCCAGCGCGTCTCGGTCGTGGATCGCAATCGTGGTCGTCACGGCCCGAACGGTCTGCTGAAATTCAAGGCGTTTAAGCGCCGTTCAACAGAGAGCCTGTTGCCGCTCGACGTGGTGTCGTCTGACGGTCATAGCTTCAAGGCCGATATTGCACACCCGCGCCACGGCCAGCCTTTCCGGCCCGAAGTCTGCGCGATCCAAGACCTCGCCACGCGCTATGTCTTTGGCTGGTCTGCCGGGCTTGCCGAAAGCTCAACGGTTGTGATGGACACGATCCGCTCCGGCGTCGAGCATCTTGGCCTCTTCGGCATTTTTTACACTGATAATGGTTCGGGCTTCATCGCCTCGGCGCTGACCGCAGAGGCTACGGGCTTTCTGGCGCGGCTCGGTGCAACGCCTTTGAACTCTCTGCCCGGTCGCGCACAGGCGCGCGGCAAAATCGAAAGGCTTCAAGGCTCGCTCTGGAAGACAGCCGCGCGTGAACTCGCGACCTATAACGCTCGCGATATGGACGCAGAGGCGCGGCGCAAGGTCGTGAAGATCATCGACAAAGACTTGAAGCAACGCGGCGGTAGCCGTTTCCTAATGAGCTGGGAAGACTTCCTCGCCTTCGCACAGGCAAAGGTGGACGCTTACAACAATCGACCTCATCGCAGCCTGCCGAAAATCCGCGACGAAGCTACCGGCACCATGCGCCATATGACGCCTGCCGAACGGCTTGACGAATTCCGCACACAAGGCTGGGAGCCAGCCACGCTGACAGCGGCAGAAGCCGCCGACCTCTGGCGTCCTTACGAGCTGCGCACCACAACGCGCGGCGAAGTAAAATTGCCTTGGGGCCGCTACTTCTCGAAAGAGCTTGAACCCTTCGGCGGCGAAAAGGTCCGCGTCGGTTACGACATTCACGATGGCACGCGCGTCTGGGTCCGCACAGCCGAAGGCGGCAAGCTGATCTGCATCGCCGAGCGGGATGCAAACGTGATCCCCGAGCAGCCACAAAGCAAGGTCGAGCATGCGCGCGAGAAGCGCCAGCTTGGTCGCCTCAACCTCATCAACCAGCATCGAGACGAAATCTTGGCCGAGAGCGGTCCGCGCCTCATCGGCCACGCGCCCGAGCCTGTGTTCAACGCCGCCATCGACGCGCGTCAGAAAGAAATTGAGGCCGATCTCCTCAGCCCGCGACCGCAGGTTGTCGAGATCAACCCACGCACTACTCGCTTTCACCGCGCGCTCGCTGTTGAACAGCGCATCAACGCAGCCGAGCCAGTCAGTGAAGATGAGGTGCGGTGGTATCGCGTCTATTCGGCTCAGCCGGAATATCGCGCCGCACGGGCGATGTATGAGGATTTTGGAGAAGACGCGCTTCTTGAGGCGTGAAGAAGAAACGGCACTGCCCGGTGGATCGGACAGCGCCGCGATGTAGCAACCTAGAAGGCCATAAAATGACTAAAGAAAACACAAACGTCAATGCACTGCCGACAATCGCACCGCTTCGCAACGTGACGCTGCTCGCGGAGCTGGTTGATCGGGTCCAGAACCGAACTGCAAACCTGCCCGGAATGGCAGCTTTTTCGGGGCCGAGTGGTTACGGCAAAAGCAATGCGGCGATGTACGCCGCCAATAAATTTCGTGCCTATCACGTCCAAGTGAAGAGCGTCTGGACGAGGAAGAAACTCTGCGCCTCGATCTTGCGGGAAATGGGAGCGAGGGATGTGGCTGCGACCATCGCTGATATGGTCGATCAAATAGGCGAGCAGCTTTCGCTTTCACAACGGCCTCTGCTGGTTGATGAAGCTGACTTTCTGGTGAAGAACGGGATGATTGAAGTCATCCGCGATATTTACGAGAGCAGCCAAGCCCCCATCATCTTGATCGGTGAAGAAAACCTGCCCAACGCCCTCAAGCGCTGGGAGCGTGTGCATGGCCGGATGCTCGATATGATCCCGGCGCAGCCCGCCTCCATTGGCGACACCCGTCATCTAGCGCGGCTCTATTGCCACGGCGTCACGATAGATGATGCGTTGCTCGATGCAGCGCATCGCAAGGCGAGCGGCAGCGTGCGGCGCGTCTGCGTCAATCTCGACCGTGTGCGTGAGCGCGCGAACACAGCAGAGCTCGCCACAATCTCCCTCAAGGAATTTCCCGAAAGCGATTTCGCTGAAGGTCATCGGACGGGAGGTGCCTTCTGATGGCACGCAAACCCGTTCACCTCACAATGAAATCGGACAAGGCATCGGGCCGACAGGCGATCTGGCAAGGCATCCGCAAGCTGAAGCGTTTCACCGCGGCGGAGGTCTGGCACGAAACAAAAGAAGAGCGCGCCACCATCCGCACCTATCTGACATCACTCGAACGCGGTGGCTATGTGGTTGAGGTCGAAATGCGTGCGCCGAAAACCGGCGTACTCAGCCGCCCCTCATCTACCCGATACAAGGAGCGCGTTTACAAGCTCGCGCGCGACGTGGGGATTGAAGCACCACGCTTGAAGCGCGATGGCACGCTCTGCATTCAGGGTCTCGTCCGCGAGCAGATGTGGCGCTCTATAAAGCTGCTTGCCGATTTCACACCGCGCGACCTCGCCATATTTGCTAGCACCGAAAATCAGCCGGTCAGTGGGGTCGATGCTGGGAACTATCTCGGCCATCTATTCAGGGCTGGCTACCTGACGATTGTTGAGGCTTCAACACACCAGTCCCAAGCGCGTTACCGCTTCGTCCGCGCACGCGACACCGGCCCGCGCCCGCCGATGGTCCAGCGCCTCAAAACGGTGTTCGATCCCAACACCTGCAAGATCATGTGGCAGGAAGGCGGTGGCGAATGAGTGCCGTCGCCAAAGCCACCGCTGCATGGGGCGAGTTACCGGATTGGGTAGAGGCGCTCGCTCTCGAATGCGACCGCGTCGGCCAGCGCGGCGCAGCGCTGGTCATCGGCTATTCGGCGTCAGCCGTGAACATGGTGCTGCAAAACAAATATGGACGCGATGGCAAGAGTGCGCGCGGCGATAGCGCCGCCGTTGAACTCGCGGTTCGCGGCACGATCCTCAAGCAAAATGTGGATTGCCCAATTCTGGGTGCGATCCCTGCCGACCGCTGCAAAGACAACCAGCAAGCCCCGTGGGCACCACACAACCCGCAACGCATCGCGCTCTATCGCGCTTGCCGCTCATGCCCGCAATCAAGGAAAAATGCCAATGACCCTCGCAAGTGAAATCCGCGCTGCGACTGGCAGCATGTTCGTCCGCTCAAAAAGCCGTTCGCAGCCACCGTCTGGCAGCTTCATCTCAAGCTGGAAGGCGGTGATGGATGAACTCGCGCAACAGGTTGAAGAACTTGAACGCCAGATCGTACCGCCTGCCGCACGCATCACTCCCGCCACGCCGTTGGCCGACAACGTCCGGCGCTTTCTCAGAGGTGACGTATGAGCGAGGACGCAGCCTTCATTGTGCTCGATGGCGCACGTGCGCCTATCGATGTGCTGGCCGTCGCGCGGCGCGTGGAGGAAGGCGGGCATCGCGCGGTTTCTATGGTGTCATCAAATGAAATCCGCGCCCTCGCTATAGCCGCGCTGCACATGCACCAACAGCTTGTTGTCAGTGCGACCGCGCTCGCTGCGGTGTCTGCTCTGGCCGATAAACACTCGCCCGCCGCGCTCACCGATGCGCGCCACGCAGTGCAGTTCTTATGGGATCGCCTCGTTGAGCTTGGCTATCTCGCTCCAACCCAGCCCGTTCAACACATGGATGTTTCACATGAAACCACTGCTTTCACGGAAGTTGTTCCGACCGCTGCGTTTGGCACTCTGCATTCACAAAGCCCGACAGGAGCGTATCGCGGCAACAGCGCTTCACCTAGCTGAAGCCAGAAGGTGCCGCGCAGTGCAGGCAGAGCGGCACCGCATGGCGATGATGATGCTCGGTATGACGATCTCGAACACAACAGCAAGCACGGCTCGAAAGCCGACAAGAGGATGGAACTGATGAACACGATTGAAACAAAGCCCGCGACACCGCCCGGCTATTGGGAAAACGGACGCGGCGAGTTGGTGCCCGAAGCGAGCGTTTCGGCAATGGATAAACTGCGCGACGATCTAGTTAAACGCTGCATTGACCGCGCCAAGACCCAGCACGCCCAAATGGTTGTCGCCAAAGCATGGTTCAACAGCGAGATCGATGCCTTCCTTGACATTGCGTTTTCTGAGCACGGTGAAAAGCCGCGCAGCAAAAAAGGCAACATGACTTTCTATTCATTCGACAAGAGCCTGAAAATCGAGGTGGCGGTCGGTGAGCAAGTTTCGTTCGATGAGCAAATCCACATCGCTAAAGCCAAGATCGACAATTGCATTCTGCGTTGGGGCGCGACGGCGCATCCGGGCTTAATGACGCTGATCGTTGACGCGTTTCAAGTGGACAAGACTGGCCGCATTGCGCCGCATCGCGTGATGGGTCTGCGGCGTCACAACATTGACGATGCCGAATGGAAGGAGGCGATGGACCTCATATCCAGCGCGCGCGACACGCGCATTAGCAAGAAGTACGTCCGCTTCTACGAGCGGATCAAAGACACAGAAGATTACCGCCACATCTCGCTCGATATGGCGAGCGCCTAAAAACCGTTCAAGATATTTTGCGTGAAGAGCTGGGTAAATCATGACCAACTATAAATCGACTTCATTGCCTCGCCGCAGCCGCCTGTATCGATTTCTCCAAGATGCGGCGGGCTGCGCTCCCGACTTCGCTAGCCTAGACGAGGGCGACCGGAGTCAATTTATTGAAGACCTATGCGGCGCGCTGTCCATCCAAGCTGGTGAACTAATCCGCCTGACCGATCAACAGCAGAGCGCCGTTGTGCCCTTCGTCACCGCCGCCGTCACCGGCCTGAATGCTCGTCAAACGATCAGGGCTTTGAGGGCTTTGAACGTCGGATTTCCACCTCTCGATAAATCAGAAGTTGAACTCGGTTTGCATTGCGCCCTTCAACACCTGCGCTGGAAGGACTTCGGCAATCTTGCCGAGGCATGGGGGGTGGGGCGATGAGCCGACGAGGTGCGCTTCTTCCGCCGGAGGTTTCCCTTGATGGCATCTCGATCTGCGCGCCGTTCGCCGACCCGCTGCATCTGGTTCTTGTCTATTTTGGATATGAGCTGCAATTGCCTGTGCGGTCGTTCAGACACCGCAATGGCGATACCACCTCCAGATATGTCTGGCGCAATCGCAGTCGCGGCGTATCGGCGAGCATCGTTCGCTCGGTTCGTCGCGCGGCAGAATAGATCAGGGGTAACGAAATGAGCGATACCGATACTAGCGAGGCCAAGGCACTGGAGCTTTCTCCCGAAGCCGCCTTGCTGGCGCAACTCGTCCCGCAGCTTCTTCTTATCGGGCAGGCGTTGACGCGGCATGTGGAAGTTCTAAACCATGCCACCTCTGTCTTTGCGCTCGCCATATCCAAGAGAGTGGTGGAGGTAGGACAGGACGCACCGCTCCGCGTCATCGCTGAAGATGTGTGTTTGATGACTGGAATATCGGTAAGGGAAATGCGTGGTCGCCGCCGCTTCGCTGCCATCACCGAGGCGCGACAGATCGCAATGTATCTCTCGGTGCAATTGACAGATTGCTCAACAACGCAGATCGGAAATTTTTATAACCGTGACCATTCGACGGTGATACACGCTCGCGACAAATTCCAATTCTATCAGGAGAGCGCAAACAGACGCTTCGAGCGTGTAGCCGTTCTTCAGACAGAGCTGTCCCAAAAAATGTTGCTGTTGTTCGGAGGTCAAGAATGACCAACCGCCGTGCGCTTTATGCCAAAACATCCATAGCTCTAAAAGACCTCGCGATTGAAGAGGACACATTCCGCCTGCTCCTGCAAGAGCGTTACGGTCGGACAAGCCGGAAAGACATGTCCGATACCCAACTCATCGACCTTGTCGAGCATTTCAAATCAAAAGGCTTCAAGCCGAAGGTCGCCACGAAGACGCACCGCAAGATGGCTGCAGGCCGTGAGCAGGGCAAGATGCGTGCGCTCTGGCTTTCTCTTTGGCACCTCGGTGTGATTGCTGACTCCAGTGAAGAAGCGCTGGCTGGCTTTGCGCGACGAGTGACCGGCGGCAAGAGCTTCGGCATTGAGGCTCTGCAATGGGTGCGTGAAGAAGACGCCTCGGCGGTCATTGAGGCGCTCAAAGAACGTCTTGCGCGTGACGGTGGCGTCAACTGGTTGCCGTTAAAGAATGCGTCAAACCGCATTGTTGATGATAACCCTCGCCATCGGGTCATCGAGGCACAGCGCCGCCTGTTGCGCCATTTGGGCACCGCACCATGTTTCGCTACCGATTATCTGCTATCGGATCAAAAGGCGGATGACCTTATAGCCGCTCAAGGCCAAACAATTCGGAACTTAAAAAAAGATGGAAGCGGCGTATGAGCAGCGATGAGATTGATGATCTTCTGAGTTTTTGGCCCGCGTCTCTGCGTGAGGTTGAAACCGTGATCGGCCTTGCAGCCACCCTGAAGCTGGTTGAAGCCTTCGGTGGCGGCAATTGCTACATCCCGGCCACGTCAGACCCCAGCGCGCATCTCGTTCAGGTTTTGGGCGAGCGCGCGGTCGCGGCAATGATCGAACAATATGGCCCCGGCTCTTTTGCTGTGCCAGCGCTTGCGGCTGTGCGTCATAAGCGGGTATTAATTTCGCGTCTGAGTGGCTCCGCACGCGATGTGGCGCGCAAGCTCGGTGTCACAGACCGATGGGTTCGCTATGTAAGGGCTGATACGCGTAGCGAGACTGACAGTCGCCAGATAGATATGTTCCAGACAAACGAGCGCGGCAGCGGAAGCGCTTCCGACTGACCTCTAACGCCCCGGCGCGCGATCATGCGCGCCATGAACATTCTCAAAATCATCCCAGCAACTTTGCGCAACCGCCTCGTCCATGCGACGGGCGCTGGCGCACTGGCAATTGCTGCCCTGCTCGTGATGCATTTCGAAGGGCTTCAACACTATCCTTATCGAGATACGGGCGGCGTCATAACGGTTTGTGTTGGTCACACCGGCGCGGACATCGTTTGGGGTCGCTATTATTCGACGCAGGAATGTGACGCCATCCTTAAAAAGGACTTGGCGACAGGCGAGCGCATCGTCGCGCGCGCCATCCATCAACCCATTCCCGACTATCTTCGCGGCGCGCTGATCAGCTTTGCATTCAATGTTGGCGAAGGTCAGTTTCGCACCTCGACGCTCGTGCGCAAAATAAATGCGCGCGACTTGAGCGGTGGCTGCGCCGAACTTCGTCGATGGATTTTCGACAACGGGAAAAAGTTAAACGGTCTTGTGAACCGGCGCGAAGCCGAGCTTTGGGTCTGTGAAGGAATGCCACAGTGAAGGGTTATCTCATTGCCGCCATCTTCGCGGCCTTCATGCTTGGGAGCGGCGCTGGCTATTGGAAAGGCAGCGCCGATGGTGACACGCAATGCGGCGCGACCATCAGCACCCTACAGAATGCGGCTCAGGGAAAGAAGGACGAAGGACAAAACAAGGCCGATCAAACAGGCGAAGAATTGGAGAATAAAAATGGTGATGCTCAAATCCACTATCAGACGATCACGCGATATGTGGACCGGATCATTGACCGTCCTGTTTATCGCGATCTCTGTTTTGACGTTGACGGCCTGCGCGCCGCAAACATCGCTCTTGCCGGACCAACCCCGCCCTCCCGCGAACGCGATGGGGCACTGCCCAGACCTGACGCCCCTTGACGATGCGCAAGCAGGCACCGTGCTGCGAAAAATCGGCGAAGTTTCAGAACTCTATTACGACTGTCAGCGCCGCCACGATGCGCTCATCAAGGCGGTGAAATAACGTCATGGATGATATTGATATCGCGCAGGATCGTGAAACGCAGGAGCGTGAGGCGTTGATCCACGCTCGGAAGCGGTTCCATCTTCCGCAAAACATTAGCCCAGACGATTGTCTGCTTTGCATAGGTTGCGATGTGGAAATTCCACTCGCGCGAAGGATGGCCGTCCCGCACGTCAAGACATGCGTTGATTGTCAGGTGGCATCAGAATGCCCGGAGAGACGGTGATGAATTTGCTTTTGGATTACTGGCCGGTCGCAGCCTTCATTTTCAATCTCGTTATCGGTGGACTGCTGTGGGCTGCCAAGCGCCAGTTTGCAACGAAGGAGGAAATGACCTTGATCGATACGCGACTTGGAAGAGTGGAGACGGCGATCACGCAAATGCCGACCCGCGATGACGTGGCGCGGATGCGCGTCGAGATGGCCGAAATCTCAGGAACGGTCAAGGAAACGAACGCGCATATGCTTGGTCTCAACCGACTTGTCGAGCGTGTTGAAAATGCAGTTGTTCGCCATGAAAATATTTTCGCTGACGCGGCTCGGGGGTCTAAATGATGGAAGAGGCGGCACAAGAATGGACGCAGCACCTGCGTCTCGCCGTGCTTCGCGCGCTGCTCGACCTGCCGGAAGCCACCGGACACGAGAGCCTGATAACTGATTTGGTCAACAGCGTCGCCATCATGGCTGATCGCGATCAGGTGCGAGGTGCCATTGTATGGCTGAGCGAGCAGGTTCTGGTCGTTGCCGAGGTTAAGCGCGGCGCGCTTTGTGCCAGCCTGACAGATTTGGGTGAGCGCATTGCTGAAGGCAAGCGGGCCTATCCCGGTGTTAAACGCCCTTCGCGCGCACTCCACTCAGCCGCGCAGATCGCTATCGACAAGCTGAAAGGCTGACATGGCACACCCGCCCGAGACGCGCGCCAAGCTCCGAGCGCTCTATGTGTATGACCGCCTGCCGCTGGAAACAGCAGCCGAGCGGATCAACATTTCATATGCGACCGCGCGGCGCTGGAAATCGGACGCGGAAAATGATGGCGACGATTGGGAGCGCGGGCGTTCGGCTGCACGCCTTTCCAATGATGGCATCCGCAACATCACTCAATTGATGCTTGAGGACTATCTGACGTTGCATCAAGCGACGGTCGAGGCGGTCAAGGTAGCGGACAATATGGGGCCGCTACCCAAGGCCGAAGTGCTATCGCGGCTCGCAGACGCCTTCACGAAGACGATGGCTGCGGTCGGCAAAGCATCACCTGAGTTGTCACGGCTGGCGATTGCCACCGATGTCATGCAGCGCCTCGCTGAATTCGTCGGTGAGAGTTTCCCTCAACACGTCGAAGCGCTGCTTGAAGTCATCGAGCCGTTCGCAGCCGATCTCGCCAAGGATTTTGGGTGATGGCGAAGCGGAAGCACACGCAGAAAGTTTCCAAGAAAGAATTTCGTGACGTTATTGCAGGCGTGGCGGAAGAACTGCGAAAGCGCGTCGAAGCCGAGGTTACCGGGCTTGACGATAGTGCTGCGGCCATTGCTGAACGCCGCGCGCGTGCCCTCGCACCGGACGGCTACGAGTTTTTTGCGCGCACCTATTTTCCGCATTACATAAAATCAGCTTCGTCATCATCGCTGCATTCGTACTTGTTCAAGCGCTTGCCCGAGATCGTCGCTTCGCCAGACGGCCAGAACGATGCGATTGCCGCCCCGCGCGGCGAGGCGAAATCCACACTTTGCAGCCAGCTCTTTCCGATCTGGTGCGTTGCGCGCGGCATCAAGCATTACATTCTCATCATCATGGATGCCTTCGACCAAGCGGCGACGATGCTTGAAGCTATCAAGGTGGAGTTGGAAGCTAATCCGCGTCTCAAGCTCGACTTCCCTGAAATCTGCGGACAGGGCCGCGTCTGGAAGGAAGGCGTTTGCCTAACCGCCAATGGCAAGAAACTTCAGGCGTTCGGCACCGGCCAGCGGTTACGTGGCAAAAGGCATGGCCCGCACCGGCCCGATCTGGTTGTCCTGGACGATATTGAAAACGACGAGAACGTCCGGCGCGTTGAACAGCGCGACAAGACCGAAGGCTGGGTCGATAAGGCCGTCGCCAACGTAGGCGCTGCGGACGGCACGCTTGATCAGATTTATATTGGCACGATCCTGCACTACGACAGCGTGCTAGCGCGCAAGCTGCGTAACCCGCTTTGGCGTTCGGTCAAGCTCGCCTCGGTCCGTCGCTGGCCCGACCGGATGGACCTTTGGGAAAAGTGGGAAGAGTTGCTGCGCAATGAAGGGAAGGACGAAGCCCTTGCCTTCTATGAAAAGCAGCACGCGGAAATGGAGCGTGGCTCAGAAGTCAGTTGGCCGGAAGTGCGACCGCTTTACGCGCTGATGTTGCTGCGTGTCCGTATCGGCATTGCCGCTTTTGACGCCGAACAGCAAAACGATCCGCTCAGCAGCGACGATGCACTCTTCGGCAAGATCACGTTCTGGGTCGAGCGCCTCACTGATTGGGTTTTCTTCGGAGCCTGCGACCCGTCGCTGGGCAAAAACAACAAGGGCCGCGACCCGAGTGCCTTGTTGATCGGTGGTCTCAATCGCGAGACGGGTATTCTCGATGTGGTCGAGGCGAGCATCCGCCGCCGCCTGCCGAACCGGATCATTTCGGACATCATTGCTTTCCAAGAAGAATATCGCTGCGTCCGCTGGGCGGTCGAGGCGATCCAGTTTCAGGAGTTCTTTCGCACGCAGCTTGTTGAACAAGCCGCGAGAGCTGGCACTCCGGTACCGGCAGTGCCGGTCATGCCACAAACAGACAAAGGGCTGCGGATCGAATGCATCCAGCCACACGTCTCGAACGGCATCATCCGTCTGCACCCGCGCCATACAGTCCTCATCGAGCAGATGCGTCACTACCCGATGACCGATCACGATGACGGGCTTGATGCGCTTGAGATGCTTTGGAGCATCGCTCTGAACGGCAAGCCAGCGGCGGGCGCGACGGTTGAAAATACAAAATCAAGATCAGGCGCGGCGCGCGGCGGCATGTTCCAGCGCACGAGCAGTCGCAGAATGTTTGGGAGGTAGTGATGTTCAATTGGTTGAAAGCCCGCAAGGCCGAAGCGCCTGCCTCTAAAGCGACCAGCCGCGTCGTGGAAGCGGCTGGCGTCACTGCTGAAGACGATGGATGGCGGCGGCTCGGTGGCGACAAGGGCCGTGACCTCGCACCGATGCAGCAATCGCGGATGCAGAAGCTTGGGGCAATGCTTTGGGAAAGCAACCGCATTGCCAATCGGCTGATTGAATTGCCGGTCGCTTTTCTTCTGGGCGAAGGCGTTACACTTGAGGCTGATGACGAAGAGGCGCAGGCATGGCTCGACAAGTTCTGGCTTGATCCAATCAACCGTCTCGACCTCAATCTCGAAAAGCATGTGCGCGAGCTGTTTATCTTCGGTGAACAGCTGTGGCCGGTCTTCGTCAATCCGGTGAGTGGCGCTGTACGACTTGGCAAGATCGATCCTTCACAAATCAAGGAAGTCATCACCGATCCCGATAATGCCGCCATCGCTATCGGCGTTCTCGTCTCGCGACCGAACGGTGGCAAGAAGCTGCTGCGGGTCATCTACAACGGCGATGAGGAAGATATGTTCGGCATCGCGGCGCGCAAGCGGCGTGAAGCGATGACGGATGGTGATTGCTTTTTCTGGCGCATCAACGATCTGTCCAACGGCAAGCGAGGTCGTTCGGACATTCTGTCGGCTATCGACATGGCCGATGCTTACGAAGAGCTGGTCTTTGGTGAAATTGAAGGCGCTGTCACTAAACGGCAGGTCGTTTGGGACGTGACGATCAAAAACGCCACGCCCGAAGAAATCAATGAACGCGCCAAGACGATGCAACCGCCCGGCCCCAATGCCATCCGCGTTCACAACGATTCGGAGGTGTGGGAGTGCCTGACGCCCGACCTGAAAGCCGCCGACGCGGACGGCATAGCGCGGCTTGCCCGCAACCACATCCTGTCCGGCTCGACGGTGCCCGAACATTGGTTTGGTGGCGGTGGCGACGTGAACCTTGCGACGGCCAGTTCAATGGGCGAGCCGACCTATAAGATTTTTTCGCAAAAGCAGCGCTTCTTGAAGGCTCTCCTCGAAGAGGTAGCGAAGTTCGTCATTCGCCAGCGCCTCGATGCACTCGGCCTGCTCGGTATGGCAGCAGATGAGGACTACATTCCGCGTGCCGTGTTCCCAGAATTAACAGCCCGCGACGTTTCAAAATACGCCACCGCGCTCCAGCAGGTTGTTGTCTCGGTGACGCAAGCTGTACAGGCTGGCCTCATGGCCGAAGAGACGGGCATCCGTCTCATTGCGATGGTCGCCGGGCTGCTCGGACTTGAAGTTGATCCAGTAGAAGAGCTTGAAACCGCGCGCAAGGAAGCCGCCGCGCGGCGTGAGCGCGATGCGTTCAGTATGCCATCAATGCCGCCGATGCCCGTCACCGCCCCGCTACCGGAGCCAGAGCCTCGTGGATGACAAGGAAAAGCTGAAGCGCTTTGCCGCCGAGCGAGCCGAGCAGCTCAAAGCCGGTATCCGCATGCAAGCTGACACCGGCAAAGAGGTTCGGTCGCTGCTCGTCAAGACGCAAAAGGAAATCGCTCAAATCTTGTCCGGCGCTCCGAGCGACTACAAGCGCTGGCAGCTTGGCGAGCTTCAGCGGGCGGTTGAACAGGCGTTGGCAGAATTCAATGCGGGGGGCAATGCCACGCTGCAATCAGGCTTGTCGGGATCGTGGCAGCAAGGCCAGTTGCTGATTGACGCGCCGCTTAAAGCCGCGAGCCTCGACATATCTGCTGACCTGATTGCTATTGATAATCGACGCCTGCTGGCGATGCGCCGTTTCACGACCGAGACGATAGCAGACGTGACAGCAAAACTTGCCAACTCCATCAATAGCGAACTGGCCCGCGCGGCCATCGGCATACAGAGTCCGTTCGAAGCAGCTCAGGCCATCGCGGGTAAGCTCCAGACGGGCGGGCTGGATCGGGCAGGCACGATTGTCCGTCACCAGCTCGGCACGGCTTTCTCAACCGCCGCCCAAGAGCGGCAGGAACAAGCCGTCACCATTTTGCCGGGGCTGAAGAAACAGTGGCGGCGGTCAGGCAAAACCCATAGCCGCATCGAGCATGATTTGATCGATGGCCAGATCCGCGACGTGGACAAGCCCTTTGAACTTCCTAATGGCATCAAGCTGATGCATCCACGCGACCCATCAGCTCCGATTGGCGAGACCATCCACTGCGGCTGCACGTCAATACCTTGGATGGAAAGCTGGGAGGTCAAGACGCCCGGTCGGCTGGCCTTCACCAAGGCCGAAACGGATGCCAATAAGGCCAAAAGGCTGATCGCTGACGCTTTCTGAATTTCCGGCCCACTGGTTCATTTTGTGGCCCAGCCCGCCCCGTCATAGCGGTGCGACCCCGAAAAGCGCCACAGACCCGTTTAACACCCGTTTAACGGCGGCGTTGGTCGGTCATTCCGGGCCGTTGGACCGGCATTCAGGAAAGTGGGCTGGATTTGCGGCTGAGGCGGCGGAAGCGCTTCAGCCCTCCCTTCATCGCCCGCACACCCGAGAGTGCATCCGAAATCGTGTTCGGAGCAACCCCGGAGAAGCCCGTGTCCCAGAAAAATACCTCGGCGGCGAAAGTGCCCACCGAGACCAAGCCGACCCCGCTAGTTGTAGGCGACAATACCGCGCAGCTCGCCTCGCAGACAGAAAGCCTTGCCAACGTCACCAGCGAAAAAGATGGCCTCGTCATTCAGGTTGCGGACTTGCGTACCGAGCTTGCCAACGTCACCAGTGAAAAAGATGGCCTCGTCATTCAGGTTGCGGACTTGCGTACCGAGCTTGCCAACGTCACCAGTGAAAAAGATGGCCTCGTCATTCAGGTTGAGGACTTACGTACCGAGCTTGCTTTTGTTGAACAGCGACTTGAGGGCATCTCTGCCGCCAGCAAAGCGGCTTATGAGACAGCCACTCGCGAGGGAGAGACCATCTCCCAGCCGCCTTCACCTTCCAAAATGGAGCCACGCGCGGCACTGCGTGATTACGACAAGACCGAACTGGCCCTCGCGGCCAAGCTCGGTGTCGGGCCCGGCCATATCCTCGGTATCAATGTCGAGCGCGGCGTCATCGTCACGGTTGACGGCCGCAAGCTTGGCGGTGCGGCATGAAAAAGCAGCTCCTCAAGAAAATTCTCGGGCGCGGCGTCTCTGGTGTCCGACTCCGCGAAGCCAGCGAGCCGGACATGCTCGCCATCCGCGATCTGATTGTCGGCGCGCTTCGCACTCTGTTGAAGCTCGGCGGTGAGGACGATCCGTGGCCTTATGTTTTGGCACTCTATGACAGCACGGTCGTGATCGATCTCGACGGCAAGCTGCTGAGCTATGGTTACACGGTCGCTGGTCAGGATGTCGCCTTTGGCGAGCCTGTCGAAGTCGCACGCGAATTCACGCCGGTTGCCGATACGTCCGCCCCAGCCGCGCCGGACGCTCCTGTTGCGCTGGTCGAAGCTGTCAGCGGTTCGACCAACACATATCTTGTCCGCGTCATTCGCGCGGGCCTGAGCAAGAACAAGAATTTCTACCCCGACACTGCTCTGCGTGAAGCCGTCGATATGTTTAACAACGTGCGCGTCTTCGTGAAATCCGATCAAGAGCATCTGCGCGACGGCGGCAAGGATTTCCGCAACATCGTGGGTGCGCTGTCGGCTGCAAAATTCACAGAGGGCGCAACACCCGACACCGGCGAGATCACAGCCAAGCTGACATTGATTGTCGGCGAGGATGATCCGGTCGCCACACGTCTGCGCGAGGCGACCTCACGAGGACTGTCGCATTTGTTCGGCCTCTCTATTGATGCTGATGGTCGCGCTCGTAAAGGTACCGCTGGCCTCAAAATTCTCGAAGCCTTCACCAAAATCAATTCCGTTGACCTCATCGTTGATCCCGGCGCGGGCGGCGAGGTTCTTTCATTTCTTGAAGCTGCTGCCGACGACGAAAAAGGAAACGTCATTATGGATCGTGATGAACTCATCGCGCTAATCACTGCCAATGCCCCGCACTTGCTCGAAGGCAAAGACCTTGCGGCTCTTACCGACGAAGAGTTGAAGGCGCTGCTCGCTAAAGCGCTGGAGAAATCCGACGAGGCCACAGACGGCGAAACCGCCACCACACTTGTTGAAGCCGTCGAGCGCCGGACGCGTATGCGTGAAGCCGTGAACGCATCGCGCCTGCCGACGCGTGCCAAAGACCGTCTGGTCGCGCGCTTCACCATCGCCGCAAAGTTCACCGAAGCCGAAGTGCGCCAAGCGATCAAAGACGAAGCCGACTATATCGGCGGCGGCGCACATGTCATGGATTTAGGCGATGGCGGCGGTCGGTTTATCGAAGCTGGTGAAGGCCCGCCTGAAAAAATCGAGGCGATGCTCGATGCGTTCTTCGATCCAAAGCACAAAGACCACAAGCACGCTCGCTCGTTCAAAGAGTGCTATGTGCAAATCACCGGCGACCGCCGTGTGACGGGCCGTGTCACCGAAGCCGTGCACTTGCGTGAAGCTCTTGCCAGCACGAGCTTTGCCGAAATCCTCGGTGACGGCATTCATCGCCGCATGGTCGCTGAGTACCGCAGCGCCAACGATCTGGATTTCTGGCGCTTGCTGACCGGACCTTCGGTTCCGATTAACGACTTCCGCCAGAACCAGCGTACGCGCATGGGCGGTTACGGTGATATTCCGGCGGTAGCCGAAAGCGCCGATTATGTGGCTTTGACTTCGCCCACAGATGAGCAGGCCGAATATGCCGTCTCGAAGCGCGGCGGGCTTGAAAGCGTCACACTTGAGATGATTAAGAACGATGACGTTGGCGCCATCGCTCGCATCCCAAACCGACTGGCACGTGCCGCCAAGCGCACACTCTGCAAGTTCGTCATGGACTTCATCAAGAACAATGCCGCGATCTACGACACTAAAGCGCTGTTCCATGTCGATCACGGCAACCTCGGCTCGGCGGCACTCTCAGCTGCCACTTACGCTGCGGCTCGTCTCGCGATGGTGACGCAGACCGAATATGGCTCGACGGACCCGCTTGGTGTCGGCCCGTCGAACCTCTGGATTTCACCGGCTCAGGAAGAGACAGCTTACAACCTGTTTCAGCGTGCGACGAACAACGACAAGACCTTCGTGCAGTCTCTCGTCCCCACCATCATCCCTGTGCCGTTCTGGACGGACGCGAACGATTGGGCGGCAACTGCAAACGTCGCGGATATTCCGTTCATCGAAATCGGCTTCCTCGACGGCAACGAAGAGCCTGAGCTTTTCGTTCAGGACAGCCCGACAGTCGGCTCGCTCTTCTCAGCCGACAAGGTGACTTACAAACTGCGCCACATTTACGGCGGTGCAGTTGAAGATTATCGCGGCGCTTACAAGGCAGTCGTTGCCTAAGTCTGATCGGCGTCTCGGATAAGACAAGCGGCGGGTGTCATACGCGCCCGCCGCTTTTATCGCCACCGGAAATCAACCCATGCTTGACGAATATCTGACACTGACCAAAGACCTGCTGCGCGATGACGGCCGCGAGCGCGTTTCCGACGATCAAATCGGACGCGCGCTCTCGCTCGCCATTGCTCAATACTCCAAGGATCGCCCGTGGCGGTCGATTGAAGACGCAATGGTAGAAGCGCAATCGCGCTTCGCTTATCCAAGCGACGCAAGTGTGAGCGACGTTGAGTATCCTATCGGCGGCTTTCCGCCCACCTATCTCTCGCGCTTGCAATGGGGCCGCTACGAAGCGCCTGATGGCGTCAAGCTGGCGTTCAATAGTTCCATGCCAGAAGGTGCCACCGTGCGCCTTGTTCTTCTGCGCGCGCATGAGCTGGACGAAAGCAGCACCACAATCCCCACCGCTGACCGCGAAGCGGTCGTGAGCTATGCAGTCGCAATCCTGTTTGATCAAATCGCTGCCCAGACATCAGGAGACGGCACGCCAACCATTGCCGCCGACGCGGTCAACCATGCGGCCAAGCCTGAGAATTACGCACGTCGCGCGGAGCGTCTGCGCCAGCGTTATTACGATCTGATCGGCCTCGACCCCAAGCGCGTCGTCGGTGCGAGCGTCACTGTTAGTCGTCCGCTGCCTGCGGCAGATGGCGGCGGACGGCTCACGCATCGGAGGCGCTGAGTATGGACGAGAGTTTCCGCATCACTTCGACAGGCACCACGATTGAACAGGCGTTTGAACGCTGCCCGGAAATTTTCGCAGAGGAAGCCGCGCGCGGCGTGACCGAGGCGACAATGTTGGCCGAACGCGAAATCAAAGAGGAAACGCCGTCCAGCGGCGCGGGCATCTTGCGTGAAAGTATCGGTGCCACGCCGGTCACCATCACGCCCCGCGCGATTTCGGCGCGCGTTGTCACCAGTCTTTCCTATGCGGCACCCGTTGAATTCGGCTCTAAGCCGCATTGGGCACCCATTGAACCGCTGCTCGATTGGGTAACGCGCAAGCTCGGGTTGCGCGGTGATGACGCCGATGACGCCGCTCAAGCTATCCGCTTCAAGATCGCGGCACATGGCACCGAAGGCGCACATATGTTTCGTAAGGGTCTTGCGACCGTCGAGCAGCAGATCCTCGCGATCTATGAAGCAGCCGCACAGCGGGCACTTGACCGGCTGGAGCAAGGTGCGAAATGACAAGCAGCTCACAGATCCGTACCGCCTTGCTCACTATGCTCGAAACCGTGCCTGCCATCGGTCGGGTTCATGGCTATGAGCGCTATGCAAAAAACGAAAAGGATTTTTCGGCGCTCTACCTTTGGTCACCCGATGCAGCCGCTTCCAGCAAGCCTGTGCGCGGTTGGCATGTGCGGCGCGTGGCTGTCCGTCGCTCGCTCTTTGTTGGCGATCAGGTCAGCGTCTCGACCGATTGGCGGCTGCGCGGCTTCCTCAGCATACAGGACGCCGAGGCGTCCGAATTGATGATGGATGCACTGGTTGACGCAGTCATGGCGACCTATGACCAAGACCTGACGCTGGGCGGCTTGCTGAGCGAGCCAGCGCAAGCAGGCGCGGCGCTCGGGCCACAGATGACCGAGAGCGGCCCCTACATGCTTGGTGGCGTGCTGGTGCATGGCGTGACGCTGTCGTTGACAACCAATCACTACGAAAACCGCCTCGACACTTCCGCTCTCGCCGATCTCGAAACGCTTCACGCGAATTGGGAATTGCCGCCGCGCGCCGAAGTCGGGCCTGAAATTCCTGACGATGCAAATGCCGTCGCTACCGACCACCTCACCAACCTGCAGGATTGAATGATGAATGATCGCCCGAGAATTTTTGTAACGCCTGTCGCTGGCCGCGTCGTCAACAAGCTCTCCACAATGGAAGTGCTTCCGCCTGCCGGTGACACGGTAGAAGACGCATCTTACTGGCGCAGACGTGAACGTGATGGCGACGTGACTATCAGCATTCCACAACCGCCGAAAGCGGTAAACAGCAAAACCTCTGGAGGCAAGTGACATGGGCATGATTACTTTCGAGAATATCCCCACCGATATTCTGACGCCCGGCACCTTTATCGAGTTCGACAACTCGAATGCAGTGCAGGGTCTTTCCATCATGCCGCATAAAATTCTGGTCTTCGGCCAGAAGCTGGCAAGTGGCCTTGCTCTCGATACGCAGCCGGTTTTGCTGTTCAACGCACTGCAAGCCGAAGTGCTTGGCGGCACCGGGTCGATGATGCATCGCATGGTCCGCGCGCTGAAACTTACGAACTCAACGACCGAGGTTTGGGGTGTCTTTCTTCCTGACGCAGACGCGAGCATTGCGGCTGGGGGTTCAATCACCTTCACCGGCTCGCCCACAGATGCCGGCGTTGTGCCGCTCTATGTGAATGGTGTCAGCGTCCCGTTTCTCGCTGCAAAGGCCGCAACGGCGGCTCAGCTTGCGACCCTTGCTGTCGCTGCCATCAACGCAAAGAAGATTTTGCCGGTCACGGCGGCGGTGGATGGTGCGTTGACCTCGAAAGTCGTGCTAACAGCGCGCAATAAGGGTGCGTGCGGCAATGACATCGATGTGCGCTTTGCCAAGTTCTCGGAGGAACGTCTGCCCGCTGGTCTTGCCGCCGCCATCGTCTCGATGACTGGCGGCGGGGGAAACCCCGATGTGACGGACGTTTTCACTGCAATCGGTGATGACTGGTACACGACCTATGTGATGCCCTACACCGATGGCCCAAACCTTGTTGCCTTTGAGGCTGAGCTGTTGCGCCGATCTGGTCCAATGGTGATGACAGATGCTTTGGCCTATGCGGCTGTACGTGGCTCGCAAGGGACGCTTGCCGCACATGGTTTGACGCGCAACTCGCAATGGCTTTGCACTATCGGCGTGAATAAGGGTTTTGAAACGCCCGAGGAATGGGCGGCGAGCTTTGCCGGTGCCGCAGCTTTTGCGGCTGCCATCGATCCGGCGCAGCCAGTCAGCGAAATTCCCCTAACCGGCATTTCCGCGCCCGCAAAAACTGATGTCTTCTCACGTGAAGAACGCGACATCCTGCTGCACAATGGCATCGGCACATGGGTTGTCGATGCGAGCGGGCGCGTCATCCTTGAGCGCGCGATCACCGGCTTTCGTCTCGATGGACACGGCTTGCCTGATCGGTCCTATCTCGACAGCGAAACGCTGCGGATACTGTCCTATCTCCGCTACACCATGCGGACGCGATTTAGCGCACGCTTCCGTCGCAAGAAGCTCGCCAAAGACGGCACGCGTGGACCCAATGTAGTCACGCCTTCACTTATCCGTGCCGAGCTGGTGGCGTTGTTCAAGGATTGGGAAGATCTCGGACTTGTTCAGGACATCGACCAGTTCAAGCGCGACGTGCGCGTCGAGATTTCGCTCACCGATCCCAACCGCGTGAACATCATCGTGCCATCACATCTCATCAACCAGCTTCGCGTGCTGGCTGCGGCGATCCAGTTCATTCTTTAATCAGGAGCAGCTATGACGCAATTTCTTGGCCGCGCCGAGATTTTCGCCAACGGCGAAAAAATCGAAACCATGCCGGGCGCAACGCTCGATGTGGGCGGCGTTAAAAACAACACGGTCATCGTCGGTGGCACAGTGGGCCGGTCGGAGGAACTCGTTCCAGCGGCCATCACTTGCACCACAATGCTTGGCGTCGGCCAGTCGCTCGAAATCCTGCGCAACCTGAAGGACGCCACCGTCATCTTCAAGTGCGACACAGGCCAGAGCTATGTCAGCCGTAACGCCTTCCGCACAGACACCACCACGTTGAAGGATGGTGGCGGCGGCGAAGTCACAATCTCCATCAACGGCGATCCCGCAGAGGAACTGGCATGAATACGAACACCCACACGCTCATCGAGCCGCTTGTCATCAAGACGAAAGAGACGGGTGAAGAAATATCGCGCGTTGACAGCATCACCTTTCGTCCGCTGAAAGGCGGCGACCTTTTGACCGCGATGGATACGAGTGCCGGTAAGCCCGGCTCATATCTGCGCGACCTCATCGCACGTTCAACGACGCTCTCACATGCGCAGGTTGACAACATGTGTTCTGAGGACATTGGCGAGTGCATTGAGCGCGTGCAGGCTTTTTTGCCGCGTGGCCTGACGACTGGCGATCTGGCCTAGAGCTGATCGCAGGAAGCTTCGGCTACCCGGCTGACTGGCGTGGCTGGGGACCGATTGAATTTAGCTTCTGGGTTGATCGGGCCATTGGCTGGCAAAAGCGGTTAAACAAGGAACATGGCGGATGATGAAGCTGGGAGTGCTGCTTGAGCTGATCGACCGCGTCACCGCCCCCGCGCGCCGTATCGCTCAAGTGACGAAGCGTCTTTCAACTGACATGCGTCTCGACCGCGTGGTGAGTGCTGCACGCGGCGTCGGCACGGCTTTCGGCGGTGTGGTGCGTCAAGCCGCAGCGATGACAGCGAAGGTTGTAGGAGGAGCTGCGCTGATGGGTGGTGCGCTGCTCGCCTTTGTCGCGAATTCCGCGCGGACTGGTGATGCTGTCTCGCGAACAGCGCAGATTGTCGCCATGTCCACGGGCGACTGGCAGCGGCTCGCCTACGCAGCCGAGCTTTATTCGGTGGCACCGGAAACGCTTGGCCAAGGTCTGAGTGATCTTAACAAGATCACGGTCGCCGCTGTCCGTGGTAATGCAGATGCCCAAGCAGCCTTTGCTCAAACCGGCGTCGCGCTGCTGGATGCCAACGGCAAAGTCAAATCAACGGCTGTCATAGTGCGCGATCTCTCAGCGGCATTCGCAGCCATGCCGAACGATGCGCGCAAATCAGAATTGGCGGACAAACTCTTTGCTGGTGCGGGTCGTGAATTAATTCCGGTTCTGAATGCTGGCGCGGCGGGCCTCGCGGCGATGGGTGACGAGGCCGAGCGCTATGGACGCGTCATGAGTGAAAAGGCGATTGGTGAGAGTCGAAAGTTTTCCCAAGCCATCAAGCAGACGCAAGGCTTGTTGACTGGTATCGGCAACACCATCGCGACGGCGCTGTTGCCAGTTATCAATCCATTGCTAGAACAGTTTCGCGATTGGGCAGTGGCGAACCGTGAGCTGATCGCGACGAAGATTACCGAGTTTTTGCAGCGCCTGCCGGGGTATATTGAAACCGTAATCGCCGTCTTCGAAGGCGTGGCAACTGCCGCCCAACCATTTATCGACGCCCTCGCGTGGATCTCGTCCTTGATCGGTCCGGCCAATACCGCGCTGGCTTTGATGGGCGTGATCATTGGCGGCAAGCTGCTGTTCTCAATCGCAAAGCTGGTAATTGCCTTCGGCGGCTTGGGCAAGGCGCTCTGGGCAACCAGCGTTAGCATCGCGCGCATGGCGGTGGCGGGGCTTGCCTCCATGTTCGGCACGTTCTTTCTGGCGATCCAGTCGGGCCTTGGCGTGATGGGCGCGTTTAACGCGGTGCTTGCCGCCAATCCGATTGGGCTTGTCATCATCGCCGTCGCCGCGCTCGCGGCCTCGGCTTATCTGATTTACAAGAACTGGGGCAGCGTTGTCGCTTTCTTCGGCGGATTGTTTGACGCCTTGAAGACGATGGGAACCGGCGTCACTGAGTTCTTTGCGGGCGTTTTCACCGGCAACTTCCAACGCGCTTTCGACGGCATCAAGACCTTTCTGTCCGGCTGGATTGATTGGTTTACAACACTATTCTCGCCGGTCATGGCGGTCATCGACAAGATCGGTAGCATCGGTTCGGGCGCGGCAAAGATGCTAGGCTTTGGTGACGCCCGGAAGCCGGGCGAGCCACCAGCGGGCGGCGGCGCTGGCTCGGTGCCTGTGTCTGGTCGCAATGAAGTGGGCGGCGAGCTGCGGATCAGCATCGACAGCGAGGGTCAACCCCGCGTCCGCGATTTGAAAGCCGATAATCCAAAGGTGCCGATCACGGTTGACACTGGTCGGGTGATGCAATGACGCGAGGCAGCTTTGACAACCTGCGGCCCGCCTCCTTTCGCGGTGTCGCCTTTGAGATGGAAACGGCGGAGAAGGAATTCGGGCCGCGCGTCGTCACGCATGAGTTCGCGCGCCGCGTTGATCCGGCGCATGAGTTCAACGGTGCAATCCCGCAGCAGTTCACAGTCGATGCCATCATCTTTGCCGATGATCTCGATACCGCTTCGCGCGCTCTCGATGCAGCGCTGCTGGAGGAGGCGTCTGGCCCGCTCGTCCATCCTGTTTATGGTGAGCTTGAAGCGGTAGTCATTCCGCCTGTTCGGTCGCGCTACTCGACTTATGAAGGCCGCGTGCTGCGTTATACGATCACCTTTCAGCGCTATGGCGCGCTGGCATCGCCAACAGTGCAGGTCGATACTGCTGGCAGCGTCAGGCGCAGCGCCAGCGCGGCGCGACTAGCGCTCCTCCAGGACTTCGCCTCAAGCTATGCCGTTGCGAACCAGCACGCGTTCGTGATGACGCAGGCGCATGATGTGTTGCACGCCGTGTTGAACGCGACCTTGTCGCAGCTCGGCATCGCCGCACCGGCGAGCTTTTTAGCCTCTGCCAAAGCCGCGTCGGACAAGGTCTTTGCCATTCCAGACCTTGCAGCCATCTCGCCGCAAGAATTAGGCGGTGCGGTGCTGGATGTTTTGACGACACCCCCCACGACCGCCGCCGCTCAACCACTCATGCGCCTGACAGACACTGTCGTCTTGCCTGAGCCTGTCCGGGCAACCAACCAAACGCCATCGCAGGTGCGATCTGACGACAATACGCGCGCGCTGGTCCAGCTTGTTCGCAGTGGCGCGGCTGTCGAGGCAATGAGGCAAGCCACGGCTGAAGGCTGGTCTAGTCGAGAACAGGCCGAAAGCTGGCGTGACGATGCAGCGGAGGCGTTGGCTTTGCGCACTGATGTCGCCGCTGATCTCAGTCAGGATATGAGTTGGCGCTCGCTGGTCGATCTTCGCGCTCAAGTGGCGCGTGACGTTTCGGTGCGCGCCTTGCCACTTCCGCGCCTGCGCGAATTCACGCCGCTGCAATCCGAACCGGCGGCGCTGGTCGCCTATCGCCTCGACGGTGATGCGCTAACCACAATCTTCGAGCGTGGCGCGGATATCGTCTCGCGCAATGCTGTGCGTCATCCCGGCTTCGTGCCCGGTGGCAAGAAACTTGAGGTGTTGAGCCGTGGCTGATGATGTGCGCTTGACAGTCGATGGCATGATCTACGGCGGCTGGAAATCACTCACTTTCCGCCGCAGCTTGGAAGAATGCTGCGCGGCATTCTCGCTGGAGGTCACCGAGAAATGGCCGGGCACCGACGCACGCCGCCCGATCAAGCGTGGCGCGGCCTATTCAATGTCGCTCGGTGGGGACGAGGTCGCGGCAGGCTATGTGGACGGCACTCCGCGCTCCTATGGCACCGACATGCATAGCGTTTCTGTCAAGGCGCGGTGCGGTCTGGCCGACATTGTCGATTGCGCAGCCATTGTCGATGGACCGCATGAGTTCTCAAATATCGGCCTTGCCGAAATCGCCGCACGGCTTTGCAAGCCATACGGCGTCAGCGTTCAAACGCAGTGCGATCTTGGCGCACCGTTTCCACGCTTTGCTATTCAGCCGGGCGAAACCGTCTGGTCGGCACTGGATCGCGCGATGCGGATGCGCGCGGTGCTGGCGCATAGCGATGCACGTCACACGCTCGTCTTCACGCGCGCGGGCCTTGGCGGCACGGCGGCTGGGTCGTTGCAGCTCGGCCAGAACGTCAAATCGGCCACTGGCGAATTTTCATTCGAACAACGCTTTAGCGATATCATCGTGCGCGGCCAGCAAGAAAGCGCGGATGATCTTGATACCACTTCGGAAATGCAGGCAGAGGGTCGCGCACACGACGCTGCCGTCACGCGCTTTCGCCCGACGGTCATTGTCGGTGAGACGGTCGCCGCCGACCAGACGCTTACAGAGCGTGCCGAGTGGCACAAGGTGGTTGCTTATGGTCGCAGCGCGACAGCTACCTATACCGTACAGGGCTGGCGTGATGCGGGCGGCGCGCTTTGGCGGCCGAACACGACCGTTTCGGTTCGTGACGATTATCTTGAGATTAATGAGCCGCTGTTGATTGTCTCCACGGAACTACAGCTTTCACCAGAAGGCGGCACCACTGCCACGCTCACCGTTTCACACCCAAGTGCATATGCGTTGATTACCGAAGCCGATAGCGACACCAGCGCCAGCTCAGCGGGCAGCGCACCAGCGGCCACCAAGTATGATGAGAGTGCTTGGCGATGAACCTGAAATCTACAGCAAGTCGCGTAATGTTGATGGTCAGCAAAGCGGTCGTCAAACTGATTGACGACAGTGGTGGGCTACAGACGCTCCAGATTGCGCTGCTCGCGCATGAGACGCGCGACAAGGCGCGGCGCTATCAGCAATATGGTTTCTCCGGCAAGCCTCATAGCGGCGCGGTGGCAGTGGTTGTTTTTGAAGGTGGTAGTCGCGACCATCCGCTCGTCATTGCGGTGGACGATCCGCGCTTTCGAGTGCGCGGGCTTGAGGATGGCGAAGTTGTTGTTTATGACGACCTCGGCCAAGAGGTCCGATTGACGCGCGCGGGCATCATCGTGAAGGGTGCGGGGAAGCCGATCACGATCACCGACACGCCGAAGGTTCGCATCGAAACGCCGATGCTGGAGTGTACCGGCGAGATCAAAGACCTCTGCGACGGTGATGGCAAGACGATGAGCGGAATGCGTTCCGTCTTCAATGAGCACGATCACTCAGGTGATAGTGGTGGCATGACCGGCAAAACCAATCAGGAAATGTGATGCTCGCGCTTGCGTGGAATGACGAATTGCAAAGTGCTGACCTCCGCGTTGAAAACGGACTGGTTGAAGACGACACACTTGCGACCTCCATCATCATTTCACTTTTTACAGATGCTCGCGCCCGCCCATCCGACATTTTGCCGAATGGCGATACCGACCGGCGTGGCTGGGTCGGTGACGCCCTTTCCGAAACCGAGGGTGACCGCATCGGCTCACGCCTCTGGCTGCTTCGCCGCGCCAAAGAGACCGAAGAAACCCGCCGCCGCGCCGAAGGCTACGCACGCGAGGCACTCACATGGATCGTCGAGACCGGCATGGCACGCGGCATTGATGTATTGGCGTCATGGCAGACACGCGGCTGGCTGCAGCTTCATATCGATGTCACGCGCCCCAGCGGCGACGTTGAAAACTATCTGGTGAAACTTCAGGTGGGTGGCGTCTGATGGCATGGCTTCGACCCACACCACAAGAAATTCGCGACCGTGTCGGGTCATCTATTGCGGCGGCGGTCGAAGGTGCCGATCCGCGCATTCGTCGCAGCGTGGAAGCAGCACTGGTTCGCGGCTTTTCAATCGCTGCTCATGAACTGCACGGACACGTTGAATGGGTGTTTAAGCAGCGCTTTGTGGCGACCGCAGATGGCGAATATCTGGAGCGTCATGGCCTTGAGTGCCGTCCGGCCGTCACGCGCCGCGCCGCCCTGCGGGCCGAAGGTCCGGTCACCTTTACGGGCCTTGCAGGCACCATTGTTCCTGCAAACACCGAGCTGCGCCGTAGCGATGACGCGCGCTTTGTACTGCTGGCCGACGCGATCATTGGTGGTGGTGGCTCGGTGTCTTCTGATGTGCGCGCACTGCTTGCCTATGAAGGCAAGATCGGCAACACCGATCCGGGCATGGCGCTCTCGCTCATTGTGCCTATCGACAATGTCCAATCCAATGCGACGGTCGCAGCAGCCGGACTGACAGGCGGCACGGACCTTGAAACCGACGACAGCCTGCGTGCGCGTATTTTTGAACGCAAGCAAGCTCCGGCAGTTGGTGGCAATGATGACGACTACAAGCGCTGGGTGAGCGATGTTGTCGGCGCGACGAAGGTCTGGGTTTATCCCAATCATCTGGGCCTCGGCACGGTCGGTGTTGCTTTCATTATGCCTGACGGCAGCGCCCCAGATCCCGTCACCCTCACAGCCGTGCGTGCCTATATCGCTTTGAAGAAGCCCGCGCCAGCGGTGGTGACCGTTTTGGAACTGGTCCTTGATCTACTTGATTTTGAAATCAAACTGACGCCGGACACTGCACTGGCTCGTGTTTGGGTTGAACTCGAACTCCGCGAATTTTTCATTCGTGAAGCCGCGCCGGGCGGCACCTCGCCCACGTCTCGTATCAGTGCGGCGATCTCAGCGGCGGCTGGACAATATAGCCATGAGGTTATTGATCCTGCAGGCGACGTGATTTCACCGGCTGGTCACATTGCCCGCCTCGGGACGATTGGGTGGGTAGCGTGAGCGCTTACACGGATCAGCTTTTATCTTTGCTGCCACAAGGCGCAGCATGGCCGCGCGAGCCCGGCAGCATTCTCTACAACCTATCTGATGCGATGGCTTCGGAGTTGGCGCGCGTTGACGGCTCGCTACGTCTGTTGGAAAACGAGTTGGACCCGAACACTACACAGCTTGCGCTCACTGACTTTGAAAGCGAATACGGCTTGCCGGATCGTTGCGCGGGTGAGGTGCAAACTATTGACGGCCGTCGCGAGCGGCTCATCGGCAAGATGACGCAACAAGGCGCACAGAGTGTCGAATTCTTCGTAGCGCTAGCCCGCGACCACGGCTTTGAGATCGGCGTTACGACCTTTCCGGTGGCAACCTGCGTGAGCGATTGCGATGCGCCTCTGTACGATGAGCCTTGGCGTTTTGTTTTTCGCATTGACGCTCCTGAAGTCACCGTCCGCGTCGCGACTTGCGAGAGCGGCTGTGATGAACCTTTGCGGCTTTGGGGGAACGATGTCCTCGAATGCACCGTGCGCCACCACACCCATTCACATCATTACGTTCTTTTTGGATATGGAGCTTAACCATGCAGCGCATTGAAACTGCCACGCGCGTTCCTGATCTTCATGGGCCGGGCAAAGACGGCTTTGCCGCTGGCGACCCGCTAACGGGTACGCCAGCCACCAGCATGTCACCGGCAATGTGGAATTCATTGCAGGAGGAACTTTGTGGCCTCATCGAAGCGTGGCTTGGCCCGCTGGACCCCGCGAGCTATTTGCAGCTTCGCAATGCTATCGACGCGCGAATTACAACCGCATTGGTTGGCTCTGGCGTAAGCGGCAAGGTCAACAAGGCCGGTGACGGCATGACAGGTGCACTGTCGATCGTCATGTCCGCCTTGCAATTGTCGCTACAAAATTCGACCAACACCGCGACGCTGCAAGACCACTTGCGACTATTTCGAGGCACTGGTGCTGGTACGAGGGCATCGTTGCAAACTCTGGGGGATGCGGCGAACGGTCTCTCGGAAATCGACCTCAATTTTCTTTCAGCGGCGAACGTCCTTGTTAAGGCGTTCAAGTTCAAAAACAATGGTCGCCTCGAAGTCGGAGCCGATCCAGTCCTTCCCCTTGAGGTCGCCACTAAACAGTGGGTGGAAGCCTTTACTACAGTACCCCCTGCTTCGGCGGCGCTCGCTGGGATTATTGAAATTCTGACCAACGCTGAAGCCGCAGCACTCACCGATACGACCCGTGCGATGACGGCCGCGAACCTTGGTTTTATTTTCGCAAGAAATCTAGCGGACCCCGGCTACATCTCATTACCCGGTGGTGCGAAGTTCCAATGGGGCCGCAAAACGAGCGTGGTCAATTCAACGGATGGTTCGGGCGCAAATTCACTCGTCACATTTCCCGACGCTTTCGGAACCGGAAACTATTCCGCAGTCGTTTCCTTGGCGGGCAATTCCGGTGGCGCCGCCACGAATACCGCCGCTATTCCTGTCTCTAACTCTCAATTCAAAATCGCAGGCTCGCAAGCCGGTTCCAATACCTATTCGTGGTGGGCGGTCGGGAAGGATTAATATAATGGCAATTTTCTTTTGTCCGTCGATGATCGGCTTCTACAATGAACAGACTCACCGCACTCGAAAGGTGCGCGCCGTTGATCCGATGTGGGTGCGCCCTATGAAGGATGTGCAAGTTTCGGATGAAAGCGTTCTACATCCGCTTATCGAAGTCATCGACCCAACGTGGCAACGCCCGACAATCAGCGTTAAGGATGACGGCGGGAAGGACATCGAAGTGCTAGATGATGAAGCACTTCCGTCGACCTGTGAAATTTTAGATCCAGAATGGTCGCCGCCCATTATCACTATAGCCGTGCCGGATATGGACGCGATACCGGACATGATCGAAGTGGAAAATCCGGCTTGCACTATTCCCGCCGACGCCATCGAAATCTCGGACGACTTGCATCGCGAGATGATTGAGGCGGAAAGCAATGGCAAGATGATCGTCGCAGGTTCGGATGGAATGCCGGAAGCGGTTGACCCGCCGCCGCCAACAGAAGCTCAGATGTGGGTGACTGTTCGCACGATGCGTGACGCGCTGCTTGAGGCCTTCGCATGGCGCTATGAGCGCCACGCTCGCGAGACACGATTGAACCTCGCGACAACCGACAGCCTTGTCGCCCTCGACACATATGCGCAGGCGCTTGCGGAAATCACAAACCAGCCCGACCCCGCCAATATCATCTGGCCCGTCATCGATTGATTTTTGCTACTAAACCCCGCCGAATTTATCGGCGGGGGATGGGCGCTACCAACGCCCAGAGCCACGCGGTCTACACCGCGCATGTCAGTGAGCCTAGGTCTCACATTCATCACCGCCAGTCAGGCCGGACCCGACTGCGGACTCATGCACGGTTGTATAAATGAAGTCTATCCCTAAAAGCCCTCGCCGAACGGCTCCAAAGGCGAAGCCCGCAGCGGGTTATGTCGGCGGCAAGCGAAACCTTGCCGCGCGCCTCGTCAAAATGATTGAAGCTATCGATCATCAGACTTATGCCGAACCGTTTTGTGGTATGGGCGGTGTCTTTCTGAGACGTGAAACGGCAACAAAATGCGAGATCATCAATGATGGCTCACGCGATGTGGCGACGTTCTTTCGTATCTTGCAACGTCACTTCCCTCAGTTCATCGACACTCTAAAATTCCAAGTTACCAGCCGCACGGCTTTTGAGCGCCTCGTCGCCACGCAAGTCGAATCACTGACCGATCTTGAGCGCGCGGCTCGCTTTCTTTATCTGCAACGACTCTCCTATGGCGGCAAGGTCGCTGGCCGGACGTTTGGCACTCAAACAGGCGGCTCCGCGCGCTTCAATATGAACACGCTGGTGCCACGACTTGAGGAGCTTCACGAACGGCTTGCCGGTGTCGTTATAGAGTGTTTGCCCTACGCAGATTTCATTCGGGTTTATGACCGGCCGGATACGCTCTTCTATCTGGACCCACCTTATTGGGGCTCTGAAGGCTATTACGGCAAGGAGCTATTCAGCCGCGACGAATTCGCCAAACTCGCCGACCAGCTCGGCGGCATCAAAGGTCGCTTCATTCTATCAATCAACGACACGCCCGGCGTAAGGGAAACCTTCAAACCCTTCAAGATGAAGGCCGTTGATACGAACTACAGCGTCGGCGGCGGTAAGCGACAATCAAAGGCCAAAGAACTGATAATTACAGGCCGCACCTGAGAATTATGTTGACGTATTTCCTCATAATCTCTTGCCCTAGGTACAATCAACGGTTTAGCTTCCGGCCAGTTTCAGGGGGGGAATAATGTCGATCTTCAAAACTAATATTCAGTCACGCATCGCTGCCCGATTGCGCGGTAAATCTGCACCAATACTATCTGCAAATCCCAGTCGGGTGGGCGATCTGATTGACACAATTCCTAATTTTGATGCCGTGGAAGACCCGGAAAGCTGGGAAGCTAAGACAGGTCGTATGTTTGCGGACGCTGAAGCGGACCCTGCATTTGCCAATGTGCTCGAAGTGTCATTTCTTGAACAGGACGTGGCGAAATCATATCGACGTTGCGCTGACAGTCTGGCACCAAAGGCTATCTCAGACCTTCTGTTGTTACTTGGGGTGAAAAAAACCGCTCCCATTGCCGATGTGGGTTCAGGCCGCGGTCACTTCCCCAATGCTATGTCATTGCTTGGTCATTCCGACATTACCGTGATGGAGCCGAATTCGAATTTCTATACTGGGACGGGCTATCTGAAATCGCTCGATAATCCGGGCATCAAGATCATCAACGACATCCCAGAATGGCGGAGCGTGTCCAATCGCTTCGACGCAGTGACGAGCTATGCAACCGTGCATCACTGGCAGCACATTCCTCAGGTGATGATCGACCTGCGCCGAACATTGAAAGCAAACGGCTATTGGTTGATGTGTTCGGAATTCATCGCCAATGACGCCAAGTCGTTTGTGAAGTCGATGTATAGCCATCCGACAGCGTTCAAATACAATAGTTATGAGTGGTCTTATCCTGCGTCGGTCTATGTCGATCTGGCCGAAAGCGTCGGGCTTAAGCTCGTTGGCGTTATTCCGATGCACTATCACGGCAACGCACTACAAGGCCAAGTTGGCGGCGAGAAAGACCACGGAAGGCTTGATGCATGGGTCGAAGCAAACCTGCTGCGTGCAGGCGGGACGGTTGAAGCCTTCTGGGACGAAGTTGACCATTTCCGCAGGCATCGTAAGGGCAAGCGATACTACACGCAGCCTCAGGCGATGATCTTCCAGCGTCACTCACCAGAATAGGTGACGGAAGCCTTTGGCCCGTCGCTGAAAATTAACCGTTTAATGCGCTAAAAACACGGTCTGAAGCGCCAAATTTCAGTGCCAAATCAGGCGCAAAAAGGTGCCAAATCCCGCGCGACGCTACACAGGCCGCGCGGCCGAGTGCGTTATAGGGCGGTGTATCGCCCCAGTCCTTGTCGCCGCCGTTGGTGAGATCAAAAAGAATAGCGGCAGGCACGATGGGGGCGACCATCGTGGTATTGGCCATGCCATAGCCGCGGCCTTGCGCGCCGAGCACGCCTGTAACGCCCGAAGCCGCATCAAGCCCGTAGACCGAACCGCCGGACAGCACGATGGCATCGACCTGATCGACGAGGCAGGCGGCATCCAGCAAATCGGTCTCGCGCGTGCCGGGCGCACCGCCGCGCACGTCAACGCCGGCCACCGCGCGCATCTGGGGCAAAATAACTGTGCAGCCGGAACGCAATTGCGCATTTTCAGCATTGCCGACGCGGATACCGTCCACATCTGTAATGAGATTGGAAGGCCCCTTGCGGATGGTGCCGATGGTCATAAGCTGTTACCTGATTTTTAAATGGGGGCCGAACAATGCCGATGAACCGTATACTGCCACTCGCCGCCGCGACCGTCATTGTTGTTGTCGCGGTGCTCTGGCTCACATTCGGCAGAGAAGGCCCCAAGCCCTATATGGTCGCGGCCGCCAACCCATACGCGGCGGAAGCCGGTGCCGAGATATTGGCGCAAGGCGGCAGCGCGGTTGACGCCGCGATTGCGGTGCAAGCCGTGTTGACCCTCGTTGAGCCGGAATCGTCGGGCCTTGCGGGCGGTGCCTTCATGCTCCATTGGACACCGGGCAGCGACAAGCCCGAGGCTTACGACGGGCGCGAGACAGCACCTGTCGGTGCAACGCCCGATATGTTTCTCGGCGACGATAAAAAACCCCTCGGCATCATCCCCGCCATTTTGAGCGGGCGTTCTGTCGGTGCACCGGGAGCGGTCGCCCTCCTCGCGCTCGCCCATAAAGAGCATGGCAATCTCGCTTGGAACAAACTCTTCGACCGCGCGATCGAACTTTCCGAAAACGGCTTCACGGTGTCCGACAAACTCGCCGCCGCCATCGCACGCGATCCGGCCCTTGCCATGATGCCCGCTTCGCAGGATTATTTTTTTACCCTCGATGCAAACGGCAAGCGCGTGCCGGTCGCCGCCGGTGCGACGCTCAAGAACCCGCTTCTTGCCGCCACGCTTAAAATCATTGCCGCTGAAGGCGCTGACGGATTTTACAAAGGCCCTGTCGCGCAATCGATTGTGGATGCGGTACACGCCGCGCCTTCGCGTCCGGGCACATTGTCGATGGCCGATCTTGCAGGCTATGAAGCAAAACATCGCGATGCGCTCTGCCGCCCCTATCGCGTTTACAAAGTCTGCGCCATGCCGCCGCCGACATCGGGCGGCATCGCCACATTGCAGATCCTCGGCATTCTCGAAAGCTTCGACATGGGCGAGATCGAACCCATGTCGCTGACGGCCGTGCATTTTATCGCCGAAGCGGAAAAGCTCGCCTATGCCGACCGTGGCAAATTTCTGGGCGATCCTGATTTCGTGCATGTGCCGGTCGAGGCGCTGCTCAACGCGGAATATCTGCGTCAACGCGCCAAGCTGATCGACCCGAGCTATTCGATGAAAGTCGCCAAGCCCGGCACACTCAACGACAAAAAGGCGGATGCCCAAGGCACCAATGTCTCGGTCGCCTATCCTTCCACCAGCCATTTCGCCATTGTCGATGCGGAAGGCCGCGTTGTGTCGATGACCACATCGGTTGAAGCGCCCTTCGGCAGCCATTTGATGGCGGGCGGGATGATCCTCAATAATCAGTTGACGGATTTTTCTTTCGCGCCCGAAGAAGACGGCAAGCCTGTCGCCAATGCGGTGGCGCCCGGCAAGCGCCCCATGTCGGCGATGGACCCTGTAATCGTCTTCGACAAGGACGGTGATTTTTATGCGGCTCTGGGTTCGCCCGGCGGCAGTCGCATCATCGGCTATGTCACGCAGGCGCTCGTCGCCGTGCTCGACTGGAACATGGACATGCAAAGCGCCTTCGACCAGCCGCGTTTTCTCGATCGCAACGGTCCGCTTGAAATCGAAGAAGGCACGTCGCTTGAAAAACTTATCCCCGACCTCAAGGCCCTCGGCCACGATGTATTGCCGGAAAAAATCAACAGCGGCTTGCACGGTATCCGCGTAACGCCTGAAGGCCTGGACGGTGGTGCCGACCCACGCCGCGAGGGCAAGGCCATCGGCGGCATGCTTTAGAAGCACCAAACCGTCAGCCAAAAATGCGCAAAAACTTGACCAACGCGCGCGTCTTGGGACTGAAGAGCGTCGGCGTGTAATAGGACCCTGCGACGCGTTTGGACACTTCCGACAAGGTCGGATAGGGCGCGACAATGCCTGCCATGGCGCTCAGCTTGATGCCGCGCGATTTCGCCAGTATCCACGGCAGCAGCAATTCGCCTGCCTCCGGTCCGACGATGGTGCAGCCGAGAATGCGGCTGTGCATATCGGTGATGATCTTGATGTGACCATCGGTCTGGCGCGTCGCCTGCGCGCGGTCATTCTCACCAAATTGCCAGCGCAGCACATTGATCTTTTTATAATGCGCGCGTGCCTGTTCTTCTGTCTCGCCAACATGGGCGATTTCGGGATCTGTGAACGTGACCCACGGAATATTCGCGTAATCGGCTTTGGCGGGCACACGGAAAAGAGCCGAGCGAATAACGAGGCCTGCGTGGTAGCCCGCGACATGCGTGAATTGCAATCCGCCGATCACATCGCCGATGGCATAGATGCGGCGGTTTGCGGTGCGCAAACTATCATCCACATTGATGCCGCGCGGCGTGTATTTGACGCCCGCTTTTTCCAACCCCATGCCATCGACATTGGCGATGCGGCCAGCGGCCACCAGAAGATGTGAACCTTTGATCACCTTGCCGCTCTCAAGCGTCACTTCTATCGCGCCTTCTTCGCCTGCGACGGAGGCAATGCGTGCGCCTTCGAGAATATCGATGCCCTCGCGCATCAGTTGATCAAGCACGATGCGTGTGAGTTCGGGATCATCCTTCGACAGCGCGACCGCTGCCTCGATGACTGTCACTTTGGCGCCGAGGCGGCGATGAGCCTGCGCCATTTCCATGCCGATGGGCCCGCCGCCGATGATGATGAGATGGGCGGGGCAGACCGTCAGTTCAAAGAGGTTTTCATTGGTGAGATAGGGCACCGTGTCGAGACCCGGCACGGGCGGCACGCCTGCGCGTGAGCCTGTGGCGATGACAAAACGGCGGGCGCGGATTTCCGTATTGCCGACGACGAGCGTGCGACGATCCTTGAAGACGCCCTGCCCCTTCATCACGGTCACGCCGAGCCCTTCAAAGCGGGCGACGCTGTCATTGGGCGCAATGGCATCGATGACGCCGCGCACATGCGCATTGACCTTGGCGAAATCGACCTTGGGTTTGGCGGGCGCAATGCCGAAGCGTTCGCCGTCCACCATGTCGAAAGCGTGTTTGGCTGCCGCGATCAGCGCCTTGGAGGGCACGCAGCCTGTGTTGAGGCAGTCGCCGCCCATCAGCCCGCGCTCGATCAGCACGGTGCGTGCGCCCAGTTGTGCCGCACCTGCCGCCACCGACAGGCCACCTGAGCCCGCGCCGATCACACAAATATCGGCTTTGATTTTCTTGACCATGATTTCAGAACTTTAATTGGTGACAGATCAGGGTTTGCTGCGAAACCGGCGATAGAGAATAGGAACCAGCGACAAAGCGGCGAGCGCCAACAGCGGACCGATCACCTGCGGTTGGCGCAGCAATCCGAGGTCGGGTGTGCCGCCAGCATCAAAAATGACGCCAAGCCCCGCACCGAGGCTCGCAAAGACAAATGTGCCGGGAATGATGCCGAGGAAGGTGGCGATGACAAAGGTGCGCAGGGGCACGCCGAGAAAGGCGGGCGCGAGATTGACGAGCCAGAAGGGAAAGGCAGGGACGAGGCGCAGGAAGAGAAGATAGTTGAACGCGTCCTTCTTGAAGCCTTCTTCCATCCGCGCGACCGCCGGACCGGCTTTGGCCCGCAACAGATCAGCAAGTGCTGAACGCGCCGCGATAAAGAGGATGCTCGCGCCGATTGTCGCGCCGACAACAGTTGCCGCGCCGCCGACCCATGTGCCGAAGAGAAAGCCGCCGGTCAGTGTCGCGGCCAATGCACCCGGCAGCGAGAAAGCGGCCATCAGCGCGTAGGCAGCGATGAAAATGACAATGGCGAGGAGATAATGAGCTGCGACCCATTGGCTCAGCGCAGCGCGGTTGTCGCGCAACGTGTCGAGCGTCGCATAGCGCTGAAGATCGAATATAAAGAAGAGCGCAAAGCCGAGCGCCAGCACGGCCAACGGCCAGAACCGCGTCCATCCGGCCTTCTTTGTCTCATCTGATGGCAATTTGCCCTCTGTTTCGCTCATCCTGCCCCGCCTCTCTGCATTCTTATCTATTCGCCGGCGACCATGCTTTTGTTACGAGAACAAAGAACGAACGCTTTGTAGCGGTGCTTGCCCGTCATAATCGTCGTGACATTACGCGAAAACGGCAGGAAAACAGGAGTGAAGTTTGCACGCTGGCGGACCGGTCGGCGAAAGCTGCCCTCACCCCATCAATTGACGCGGCGCGCATTGACTTCAG
>TARA_R110000868_G_scaffold120773_5_pt1 | contig 38873 bp, 27 predicted proteins | sample TARA_R110000868 | Tara Oceans TARA_R110000868 (sample SAMEA4397489) | marine metagenome | biome: Polar Biome; feature: [SRF] surface water layer (ENVO:00010504); material: water (ENVO:00002006), including particulate matter (ENVO:01000060) such as... | depth 5 m | reverse complement strand
GTCCGGCATTAAGGCTCGACTGCTCTTCCCCTTCCATTTCGAGGCGGGGGCCGCAAGGCGTCCGAGTAAATCTCCACGTGCGGGACGCTCCGAATGTCACGCTACTACAACACCAACTCCGGCATTCGCCGGCGTCCCGCACACCTCCCCCCTCGGGAGGCCCCTTATCCCTCCAGCGGCAAGCCGCGTGGAGATTTTGGTGCATCCCTCAGGGCTGCAGCGCGACGCCTTCACGTCTCGGATCAGCCCCGCCAATGAGGGTGCCATCCGCCAGCCGCTGGACGATGTGAATGCCGGAATTCTCGCCGCGATTGGCGTCGAGCGTGAAGCCGAGGTTTTGCAGACCGGTGAGGATGACCGGGTCCATGCCGTCCTCGATGCGGATGATATCGCCATTGGCGACGACATTGGGCAGGTTGACGGCCTCTTGCGGGGTGAGGCCCCAGTCGAGAATGCCGATCAGGCTCTTGGCCGTGTAGGCGATGATGGAGGAGCCGCCGGGCGAGCCGGTGGCGAGCACGAAATCGCCATTGGCGTCGAACACGATGGTCGGCGACATGGAGGAGCGCGGACGCTTGCCGGCATCCGGCGCATTGGGGATGGCGCGGCCCTCGGCATCGACAGGGATTCGAGAGAAATCGGTCAGCTGGTTGTTGAGGAGGAAGCCGCCGGCCATGCGGTGGCTGCCGAAAATGCTCTCCACCGTCGTCGTCATCGAGATGACATCGCCATCACTGTCGACAATCACGAAATGGCTGGTGCCCGGCGAATCCGGTGTCGCATCCATGCCCGGTGCCGCGATCCCCGGCGGTGTGCCGGCGATGACATGCGGTGTGGCGATATTGCCCTGGACGGCCGCCGCGCGGTTGGTGACGTAGCCGCTGTCGAGCAGGCCCTCTACGGGCACATCGACAAAGGCCGGATCGGCGACATAGGCGTCGCGATCGGCATAGGCCAGGCGGCTGGCCTCAATGAAACGGCGCCAGCCCTCGACACTCTCCGGCCCGGTGGCCGCCATGTCATAGGGCTCCAGCAGGCCGAGGATTTCATTGACGCTCACCCCGCCGGATGCCGGCGGCGGCGCACCGCACACGGTCCACTCGCGGTAGGGACGGCACAGCGCGTCACGGCGGATCGCCTGATAGCCGGCGAGATCGCTGGTGGTCAGCCCGCCGGGCCGCGGCTCGGCCTGGACCGCAGCGATGATCGCCTCGGCCAGAGGGCCGGAATAGAGATTGTGCCAGTCGTCAGCGATGGCGCGGGCGCTTGTGGCATAGGCCTCATTGGTCAGATGATAGCCAACCGGCAGAGGCGACCCATCGGGCAGGAAGAAATAGTCGCGCGGGGCAGCCCACTGATCCAGCGGCGTGCGGCCGACCACTGCGGCGATGGAATTATGCATGCGCGGCGAGACGTCAAATCCGTCTTCGGCGAGTTCGATAGCGGCGCTGAAACCATCGCTCCACGGCCGCAACCCGTGATCCTCATGCGCCATGGCCAGCATGGCAATCGCACCCGGTGCCCCGACGGAGTGGCCGGAGAAGACTGCGTCGAAAAAGCTCAAGGGCGCGCCGCTCTCGTCCAGAAAGAGTTCCGGGCTGGCGCTCGCCGGGGCGGTCTCGCGGCCGTCATAGACGGTGGTCGTGCCGGTCTCGGCATCGAAATAGAGCATGAAGGCACCGCCGCCGAGGCCCGAGCTTTGCGGCTCGACCAGGCCAAGCACGCTCTGTACGGCAATCGCGGCATCGACCGCATCGCCGCCCGCGCGCAGCGCTTCAAGCCCGGCCTCGACGGCGAGTGGATTGGCGGCAGCGACCATGGCCTGGCTCGCGGCCGGCGCCGGGCTTGCTTCAGGTGCGCCCGTCTCCGGCGCGGTGTTCTGGCCACAGGCCGCCAGTGTGAGTGTCGATGCCAGAGCGCTGGCACACAGCAAAAAACGGATCATTACACTTGCCCCTCGTCGCAGTGTGGGCACGATAGCGCGAAGCGGCGCCAGATGAGAGGCCCTTAATGGCAGTTCCGGGAAAAACTAACACCCTGACCGATATCGCCGGCCTGCGGGTGGGCCAGGCGGAAGACGTTTCCGTGCAGACAGGCGTCACGGTTATTCTGCCGGATGAGCGGGCCGTCTGCGCCGTCGATGTGCGTGGTGGCGGGCCGGGAACGCGCGAGACCGATGCTCTGGCGGCTCACACCCTGGTCGATGCCGTCGATGCCGTCGTGCTCTCCGGCGGTTCCTCCTACGGGCTGGCCGCCGCCGATGGCGTTGCTGCCGTGCTTGGCGCACAGGGGCGCGGTTTTGCGCTGATGCCGGCGCCCGGCGTACCCGTCTCACCGGTCATCCCCTCGGCCATCCTCTACGATCTGGCCAATGGCGGCGACAAGGCCTGGGGCGAGGAACCGCCCTATCGCCAGCTCGGCAAGGACGCGCTGGCGGCTGCTTCCCGAGATGTCCGCCTCGGCCGCGCCGGGGCCGGTTATGGCGCCCGCGCCGGATCGAGACCTGGCGGCACCGGTTCGGCCAGCCTGGTCACTGCGGACGGCATCACCATTGCGGCCCTGGTCTGCGTCAATAGTTTCGGCTCGGTCACCATGCCGGGCAGCGATGTCTACTGGGCCTGGCCCTGGGAGATTGAGGGCGAGTTTGGCGGCGCGCGGCCCAAGGCGGGCTGGTCCGCCCCGCCGGAAGACTGGGGTGCAGCCAAGATCAATCCCGGCGCCCGCGAGAATACCACCATCGCCCTTGTCGCCACCGATGCCGCGCTCACCCCGGCCCAGGCCCGGCGCCTCGCCATCATGGCTCAGGACGGGCTCGCCCGGGCCATCCGTCCGGTTCACACACCCTTTGACGGCGATGTCGTGTTTGCGCTTTCGACGGCGGCGCACGCTCTGCCCGATCCGGCAGAATTCACGCTCGCCCGCCTCGGCTCGCTGGCGGCGGATTGCCTGGCCCGGGCCGTTGCGCGCGGAGTGCATGCGGCCAGTTGTCAAAACGACGCCTGAGCGAGCTGCACAAGACATCGGGGCAGGCCTGCCAAGGCCGGTGAATGACAGGCGCTCCAGCCGCGTGGCAGGCGGATTTGCGCCCCTGAGCATGGCGTCTGCTTTTCAGCGACAGTGCGACTTGCTTTCGCCAGGGCTCGCGGTTAGGTTCCGCGCCTCCTCGGGGCAATAGACCTTGAGGGCATGGCCTGCACCGGTAGCTCAGTTGGATAGAGCACTAGACTACGAATCTAGGGGTCGGGAGTTCGAATCTCTCCCGGTGCACCATTTTTCCTCTTTGTTGATCTCACGATAATTCACCAAGCGGACGTCTCCGACAGCACGCCTTTATCGGCCGACGCACAGTTGCGCTTGCGAACCCTGTGGGTATGAAGGCCCACTTCGCCAGGCTTGGCCTTATCCTACACCGGCAATTCCGTGGTGTTCTTGATCGCCTCCATGGCAAAGCTTGCGCTGACATCGGAGAGCGGGGCTATGGCGATCAGCTTCTTGTAGACCTCATCATAGGCGCGCACATCGGGCAGGCAGAGCTTGATCAGATAGTCGATATCGCCGCTCAATCGATAGAATTCGACGACCTCGGGCATCCGTTTCACGCCCTCGGCAAATTTGCCCAGCCACTCGCCATCATGCCGGCTGGTCCGCACGGCGATGAAAAGCGTCGCGTGCAGACCCAGCGCTTCGGGGTCAAGCAGGGTGACGCGTTTGCGGATGATGCCAGCCTCGGTGAGGCGCCTCACACGTCTCGCCGTCGGGGTCGCGCTCAGACCGATGGCATCGGCGATCTCCTGGACGGTGCGGTCAGCGTCGCTCTGAATCAGTTTCAATATCCGGCGGTCATAGTCGTCCATCACTCAAATCCTGGCGTAACTGGTGTCGAAACCACCACATACCATACGCGAAAGAGTGAAATCAGGTGAAAATAACTCCCCGAAGGATGGTTTCATACCAATCGGGCAATCGGGGCACCAAAACCGGCATGACGGCATCAATTTCACACTCGGCATTGACGCGCCTGCAGGCAGGGCTCATCGGCCGCGACCAGCTCCTGGCGACGCCCTGGGGCGAGCGTCTCATGGTTTATGCCGACTACACTGCCAGTGGCCGCGCCTTGCGTCAGGTCGAGGACGAGATCGAGCGTCTGTCCTGCCATTATGCCAATCCCCATACCGTTGACAGCGCCACGGGACGCGCCTCCGGCCGATGGTTGCAGCAGGCCGAAACCATCATCCGCCGCGCCGTCAATGCCGGCCCCCGGGATTGCCTGATCGGCTGCTCTGCTGGCGCTACCGGCGCAATACACAAGCTGCAGGAAATCCTCGGCCTCGCTATCCCGCCCGCCAGCCGGGACCGCATCCTTGACCGGTTTTCCGCGGCCGGGGCTGACCGGCAGGTGGCCGTCGCCGCGCTGGAGGAAGACAGGCCGGTGATCTTTGTCGGTCCCTATGAGCATCATTCCAACGAGTTGAGCTGGCGCGAGAGCCTCGGTGAAGTCGTATCGATCGGTCTGACCGCCGATGGCGGCATCGACCTCGCTGAGCTCGAGGCCCGCTTGCGGGATCCGCGCTGGGCCAACCGGCGGCGTATCGGCGCTTTCTCGGCCGCCTCCAATGTCACGGGGGTCAAGAGCGATGTGATAGCCCTTGCTCGCCTGCTGCACGCTCACGACGCCATTCTCTGCCTCGATTGCGCCGCCAGCGCGCCCTATCTACCGATCGACATGCACCCCGCCAGCGCGCCTGATGCCTGGATCGATGCGGTGTATTTCTCGCCGCACAAATTTATCGGTGGACCGGGCGCCTGCGGCATCCTTGTCTTCAATGAGGCACTCTATCGCCGCGACCTGCCGCCGACCCAGAGCGCTGGCGGCACGGTGCGCTACGTCACCAAGACCGCCCATGATTTCATTGCGGAAATCGAACCGCGGGAGCGCGCCGGCACACCCGGCGTGCCGCAAATCGTGCGCGCCGCCCTGGCGCTGGTGGCGCAGAATGAGATTGGACACGAGACCATTGCGCATCGCGAACATGAGGCGCTGGACCGTGCCTTCCAGCGCTGGCTGCTCGATGACAGGATCGATATTCTCGGCCCGAAGGATCCGGCCCGGCGTATCGGCATTGTCTCGTTCAATCTCATCGGTCCGGACGGGGCGATCCTTCATCCGCGCCTGGTGACGACCCTGCTCAATGATCTCTTCGGCATCCAGTCGCGCGCCGGCTGTTCCTGCGCCGGGCCCTATGGGCATGAGCTCTTGGGAATCGATCCCGTACAGGGCGAGGTCATTCGCGAGGCCGTGCTGGGCGGGCAGGCGGGACTGCGGCCCGGCTGGTGCCGCGTGAGCCTGCACTGGGCGATGGAGAGCGAGGAGGTCGAGTTCCTCATAGAGGCGGTGGAATTCCTCGCCGACCATGGTTGGCGTTTCGCCGCCCGCTATGAGCACGACCTGGCCAGTGGTGCCTGGCACTGGCGGGGCGAGGCTCCGGCAGGCCCGGCATGCCTGTCCGCAAGCTTGCTGGACACAGCGGCGCTGCCTGAGGCGGTTCCGCTTGCCGACCGGCATGCCCGGTTTGCTGCGGCGCTGAAAGAGGCCAGCCAGTTCGCACAGGATCTGGCCCCGGCTGATCTGGTCGCGGGTTAGCCGGGGGGATTTTGGCGGCTGGCCGGGGCGATCCCGGCAGCGCGAAGCAGGTCATCAATCTGTTCCCGCTCGGCCGGTGTCGCCGGTGTGCCACGCGGATAGAGCGGTGTCGGCCAGTCGCGGTCGTCAATGCGATGGCTGTCCCACATTTCGGTGCTCTCGATGAAATGCAGGGCCATCGCCTCGCCGCCGGATTCCAGACAGCCGAGCAGGCAGGTATCGACATAGGATTGCGCGATGGGGTGGCTTTCATCGGCGCGCATTGTCAGCCGGTTGACGACAATCCAGAAGCGGGCCTGATCGAGGTCGAGTTCCTCAGGGCGCAGCAGGCGAATGGCTGCTCCATCGACCTGGGTGAAATCATAGCCCCGCTCGCGGTGCCGGAGCTCGTCTGTGATGAGGGTCGGCACCAGCGCCGCGCTGAGCTCGCTTTGACCGGCGGCGCGGACGCCGAGATAGGTCGCCGCTTCATCGCCATAGCGCGTCGTCCAGCCGCGTTGCCAGCCGCTCACCATGACCGGTTGAACCGGGGTGTGGATATTGGAATAGGTCTGGCGGCTATAGCTGCTCAGCAGGCTGCCATAGCCAATAATGTAATCCGTCTGGCTCATGGCCCCAGCCTAAACGGAAACGGCGCGGGATGTCCCGCGCCGTCCGTAGTTGATGATCCGCCTTTTGCCAGGGCGGGTCAGTATCAGTTGCGGCGACGTGACGTCGGCCGCGTATTTCTGGAATAGGACGCCTGGGCGACCGGCAGATCCTCGGAATAGGTCTGGTCTCCGGCCGGCATATCGGTGCCATAGAGATAGGTATTGCTGATGGCCGGAGCCTGCTGGTTGGACGCAACCGGCGGGATTTCCGTGCTCATCGGCGGGTTATAGCCCGGCAGATCGATATCGTCACAATCCATCAGACGCCATTCCCAGCGCTCTTCCGACCGCAGGGTGTAACGCGTGACCGTCTCGGTGCCTTGCGGAATCACATGGCTGTCGACACTGGCCTGCTGATCAACCACCTGGATCGTGTAGCTGTCATAGCGCGGATCGATCGGGATTTCCTCGACGCTGGCTGCCTGCACGAGGACTTCGCGGGTGATAGAGGAGAATTCCGCCGGATGGTTGATTTCCTGGATCTGGGCAGGTGTCCGGATCACATTGCGGGTCACCGTCTGGTATTCGCCGGCTTCCTCGACCAGACACCAGATTTCACCGGTCTCCGAATCATAGCGGGTCATCGATGCGCCTGGCTCATAGCCGCGACGCCACACCCGGCGCGGTTCACGCACCATGATGGTTTCCGTCACCGTATCATGCACGGCCGGTTGGACGACGTATTCGGTATAGGCCGGAACGACCTGCACGGTTTCGGTGATCGTGTTGTAGACGGGCTCATGGACAATGTAGCGCACGCCAGCTTCACGCGAGACGTATTCGCGCGTTTCCTCACGCAGACGCGGCGGAGCCACGTCATAGCGCTCATAGGAATCCTGCGTCGTCACCTGCTCGGCGAAGGCGTCGTATTCAGGCGCAATCCGGACACGTGCATAGCATTCGCCGGTCGAGGCCGAGGATGGTGGATCTGGCGGGAACCATTCCGTATCGCCGGCAAAGGCGGCGGACGAGGCGAGCAGCGCGACAACGCTCCCGCTCAACAGGATCTTGCTTTTCATGCTTATTCTCCCCCTTCAGGATGGGGGATGGCACTCTACGCCAAGCCCCCCAGCTGGGAGCAAACTAGCCCAAAGGAGCAGACCCGTTAAGGAAATTTAACCATTTCGCCGAAGTTTCACCCTGTGGGGGATGCGCGAAAACCGGGATCAACCGTGAGGGGATTTGTGAGCGTGTATAACAAGATTGCCGGCACGGCTAACCGCCCGCGACCGTTCGCAGGATCTGACCTGTGAGCCAGGCGCCCCACGTGCCGACGATATAGCCCACGACAGCCAGAAGCACGCCAACTGGCGCCAGGGAGGGGTGGAAGGCCGAGGCCACTACTGGTGCCGAGGCCGCTCCTCCGATATTCGCCTGGCTGCCAACGGCGAGGAAAAACACCGGAGCCTTGATCAGGATCGCCATCAGGATGAGCAGGCTGGCATGGACCGCGATCCAGATGAAGCCGATCAGGAAGAATTCCGGATTCCGGGCGATGGCCGTAACGTCCATATTCATCCCGATCGTCGCGACGAGGATGTAGATGAAGACCGAGCCGGTTTTCATCGAACCGGCACCACTCAGCTTGCGCGCCGGTGAGAAGGACAGGCCGACACCGATGATTGTCGCGACGATAATCAGCCAGAAAAAGCCGGAATGAAGGCTGTAGCGCTCAAGTTCCGGATAGTGCGTCGTGAACCAGGGGGCAAGAAAGTCCGAGCCCAGATGGGCGAGTGCCACGGCGCCAAATCCGATCGCCGCGATATAGATCATGTCGCGAAGCTCGGGGATGCGGGCATGTTCAGCCTCATAGGCTTCCGCCTTGAGCCGGAGATTATCGACTGCCGCGGGATCGGCACCGAGCCGCCGGTCAATCGCGACGGCATGACTGGCGGCAATCAGCAGCAAGGCCATCCAGACATTGGCGACGATGACGTCAACGGCAATCCAGGCGGAGAAGATCTCGTCGCCGACATCGAAAATTTCATACATGGCAGTCTGGTTGGCGCTGCCGCCAATCCAGCTGCCCGCCACCGTCGTCATCCCGCGCCAGACGGCTTCGGGTCCCGCCACGCCGAGCAGGTCGGGTGCGAAATGGCTGGCAATCCAGAGCGCGATCGGGCCACCGATAATGACCCCGACAGTGCCGGTCAGGAACATGGTCAGTGCCTTGGGGCCAAGCTTCAGTGTGGCCGGTAAATCGGCTGACATGGCCAGCAGAACGAGGGCTGCTGGGAGAAGATAGCGCGACGCCATGAAATAGAGCCGCGACTGGTCCGGATCGACAATGTTGAAGGTGTTCAACATCGAGGGCAGGAAGTAGCAGAGCAGAAGGGGCGGGAAGATCTGGTAGAACCTGCGGAAGAAGGCACCGCCTGAGGTGGAGGTCCAGAAAACCGCCCCCAGAATCATGGCCAGAAGCCCCAGAACGACAGCATCATTGCTGATCAGTGGTGCAAGTTCGGTTTCCATGATTTCCCCCATTTGTCAGAACGATAAGACGGCAGGTGCCGTCGCTTCGCAACCCCCATAACGAAACGGCCCGGCCATGGGCCGGGCCGCATCGTCAGTGCTTGGTCAGCCTACCAGACGGAGACGCGTTCTTCCGGTGGCAGGTAGAGCGCATCGTCTTCTGTGACGCCGAACGCCTCGTACCAGACGTCCATATTGCGCACGACACCATTGGTCCGGTATTGCGACGGGCTGTGCGGATCGGTCGTGATGCGCGAGACGAGATTGTCCTCGGTATAGAGCCGGCGCCAGACCTGGGCCCAGGCCATGAAGAAGCGCTGATCGCCTGTGAAACCGTCGAGCACCGGGGCTTCGCCGCCATGCTCGTCGAGATACATGTGATAGGCGCGGTAGGCCATTGAGAGGCCGCCAATATCGCCGATATTCTCGCCTAGCGTGAGGCGGCCATTCACGAACATGCCCTCCACCGGCGAGAATTCCTCGTACTGGGCGACGATCTGGTCTGTGCGGGCGTCGAATTGTTCGCGCGAATAATCCGTCCACCAATTGCGCAGCAGGCCATCGCCATCGGACTGGCTGCCCTGGTCATCGAAGCCGTGGCCCATTTCATGGCCGATCACGGCACCGATGCCGCCGAAATTCACGGCCGGGTCGGCATTGGGATCAAAGAAGGGGCCTTCAAGAATGGCCGCCGGGAAAACGATCTCATTGGCGGTCGAGGAGTAATAGGCATTCACGGTCTGCGGTGACATGCCCCATTCCCACTCGCGGATCGGGCCATGCAGGCGGGCGCGGCTGTCGGCGCGATACCAGGCCGAGATGCGCTCGGAATTGCCGAACAAGTCGTCCGGGCGAATCTCGATCGAGGAAAAGTCCGGCCATTGGTCGGGATAGGCGATTTTCGGGGTGAATTTGGCGAGCTTGTCGAGCGCCTCGGCCCGGGTCTCGTCATCCATCCACTCCAGGGTCTCGATCCGCTCACCCAGCGCCCGGCGCAGATAGGCGACAAGGTTTTCCATCTGCGCCTTGTTGTCGGCCGGGAAATAGCGCTCGACATAGATCCGGCCAATGGCCTGGCCGAGCGGCCCGTTGACATACTGGATGGCGCGGCGATCACGTGCTCGCGGCTCCTCAGTGCCCGAGAGCGTGCGGCTCCAGAAGTCAAAGCTGCGCGCGTAGAAGGCCTCGTCCAGCTCATTGCTGTTGGAGCTCATATAATGCAGCGTCAGGTAATCCTTCCAGGTCTCCAGCGGGATCTCATGGAAGAAGGAAGCCAGCGACTGGACTGCCGTGTTTTGCGACACAACGACATGGTCCTGATCGGCAAAATCGAGCGCCGTCATGAAGCGTGCCCAGTCAAATCCCGGGGCGTAGGCCTGCAATTCCTCGAGCGTCATCGGATTGTAGCTGGCGACGCGATCACGGCTCTCCGCACGGGTCCAGTGCAATTGCGCGATGGCGGTTTCCATGTCGAGCACGGCCTGGGCTCGTTCGGCACCATTCTCCTCGCCCAGCATGCCGAAAACATCGGCCATGTAGTCGACATAGGCGGTGCGGTAGGCATCAAAGCGTTCGTCATCGCGCAGATAATAGTCGCGGTCCGGCATGCCCAGGCCCGATTGGCGGATATAGACGACATAGGTGTCGGGATTGCCGGCATCGCGGCCGACACCGGCACCGAAGAGCGAGTCAAAACCGCTGGCACCAAACAGATCGATGATGTCGTCATAGCTTTGCGCCGCCGCGATCCGGTCGAGGCCGGGCTGGGCCGGGCTCAGGCCGAGCTCGTTGAGGTGGTCGGTATTCATGTAGCTGGCATAGAGGTCGCCAACCTGTTGCTCGACCGAGCCTGCAGGATTTTCCGTTGCCGAGACGTCGGCGATGATCGTGTCGATCCGCTCTTCCGCGCGCAGGGCCAGTTCGGAGAAGGATCCGAAATTGGAGAAGCCGGCGGGGATTTCCGTCGTGTCGAGCCAGCCTTCATTCACATAGCGGAAGAAGTCGTCGCCGGGGGCAACCGTCTCGCTGATATTGGCGGTCTCGATGCCCCAGTCGCCCAGTGCGGCGGTGCCGGTCTGGGCGGTGGTCGCGGCGTCATTCGCCGTGTCAGTGGACGGCGTTTCCACCGCCGGATTACAGGCGGCAAGCAGGGCAAGGCAGGCCGTGCCGAGGAGGAGTTTTTTCACGGGATATCTCTCCGTCTTGATCAAAATCGGTTGGGGGCAAGACTAGGGCGCGGGCGTCAGGACGCAAGCCTGTGGCGGCGATTGATTACTGCCCGCCCTGTTTTGACCCAGAAAAAAAAGGCGGCCCGGCATGGCCGGACCGCCTGATGTGTCATTCGATCTGACTACCAGATCGAAACCCGCTGCTCGGGCGGCAGGTAGAGGGCGTTATCCTCGGTAATACCGAAGGCGTCATACCAGGCGTCGATATTGCGAACGACGCCATTGACCCGGTATTGCGCCGGGCTGTGTGGATCGGAGCGCAGGCGCGAGACCAGGGAATCCTCGGTCAGCATCGAACGCCAGACCTGGGCCCAGGCGAGGAAGAAGCGTTGATCGCCTGTCACGCCGTCCAGCACCGGAGCGTCGCCACCATGATCGGCGAGGTAGGAATGATAGGCCTGGTAGGCAATCGAAAGCCCGCCAAGATCGCCGATATTCTCGCCGAGTGTCAGTTGACCATTCACGTGCTCACCCTCGACAGGGGAGAACTCGTCATACTGGGCGACCAGCGCCTGGGTACGCTCATGGAAATGCTCGAGCGAGTAATCGGTCCACCAGTTTCGCAGCACGCCCTGGCCGTCCTGTTCGGCACCTTGGTCGTCGAAGCCATGGCCCATTTCGTGACCAATGACGCCGCCAATGGCTGCGAAATTGACGGCTGGATCGGCAAAGGGATCGAAGAAGGGGGGCTGCAGGATGGCGGCCGGGAAGACGATCTCATTGCTGTCCGGATTGTAGTAGGCATTGACCGTCTGCGGGCTCATATACCACATCCAGTCGCGCTTGGACTCGTGCAGCTGGGCGACTTGGTCAGCCCAGCTCCAGGCATTGATGGCGCGGGCATTGCCGATCAGATCGTCGGGGTTGATCTCGATGGTGGAATAATCGCGCCAGACATCGGGATAGCCGATCTTGGGCAGGAAGGCGTCCAGCTTGGCCTGGGCTTCGGCGCGGGTTGCGTCATCCATCCAGTCCAGCGTGGCGATGCGGTCGGCAAAGGCCGCACGCAGATAGCCGACGAGGTCTTCCATCTGCGCCTTGTACTCAGGCGGGAAGTAACGCTCGACATAGACGCGGCCGATATTCTCGCCGAAGCGGCCATTGACGAACTGGATTGCGCGCAGATCACGGCTGCGCTGTTCATCGACGCCATACAGCGTGTGATTATAGAACTCGAAGCTGGCATCGTCGAAGCGGGCCGGCAATTGGCTGGTCTGATTGTCGACGAAGTGGAAGGCCAGATAGGAATTGAGAACATCCACCGGCGTTTCGGCAAACAGCTGGGCCGTCCCCTGAACCGCCGTGTCGGTATTGACCACGACTTCGGAGATGTCGGAGATTCCGAGGGGTTCAAGGAAGGCATTCCACTCGAAGCCGGGGGCGTATTCCTCAAGCTCGGTCAGCGTCATCAAATGGTAGTTCGGGACCGTCTCGCGGGCCAGTTCGGCAGGCCAGTGAATTTCGGCCATGGCGGTTTCGAGCGCGAGAACATCGGCTGCGCGGCCCGCCGGATTATCGACACCGGCCATCGTCAGGATATTCTCGATATAGGCGACATAGGCCTCCCGGTAAGCTGCATAGCGCTCGCCGTCATCGAGATAATAATCCCGATCAGGCAAGCCTAGGCCGGCTTGCGAGACGTGTGTCAGATAGCGTTCCGGATTGCCGGAATCCTGGCTGATGTAAATCCCCATCATCGAGTTGTGGATTGGACGGCCAAACCAGCGGGCGACCTCTTCATGGGTCGTCGCGGCGAGCACGGCATCGAGTTCGTCCTGGATTGGCGTCAGGCCGAGCGCCTCGATCTGGTCGGTATTCATGTAGCTGCGATAGAGATCGCCGATCTGCTGTTCCGGCGTGCCGACGGCGGCGCCGGAATTGGCGGCTTCCTCGATGATCGCGTTCACGCGTTCTTCCGAGGTCAGATACAGGTCGACGAAGGAGCCGGCCGAGCTGAAGCCTGTCGGGATCTCGGCCGTGTCGAGCCAGCCCTGATTGACATAGGTGAAGAAGTCATCACCCGGCGCGACGGTGTCGCTGATGTATCCGGTCTCAATACCCCAGGCACCGAGCGAGGCCTCACCGGCAGGCAGTGACGCGGCTTCGACAGCCGGTGCTTCGGGTGCCGGCGCATCAGCAGCCGGGCTGCAGGCAGCAAGCAAGGCGAGGCAGGCGCCGCCAAGAAGGTATTTTCTCATTCCAGGATTCCCCAACAAGATGGATTTCAAGCGCCCAGATTAAGGCCACATTACCGGGAAGCAACTGACGGTTCTGTTAGGTTACACAATGCTGCAGCCCGGCAGGCCCACAAAGCAGGACGGCCCGGATTGCTCCGGGCCGTCTGTCATGTGTCGCACTTCAGTTGAAGTCTCTGAACTACCAGATCGAAACGCGCTCTTCCGGTGGCAGGTAGAGCGCATCGCCCTCCTGGATGTCGAAGGCGGCATACCAGGCATCGATATTGCGAACGACACCATTGGTCCGGTATTGCGACGGGCTGTGCGGGTCGGTTGTCAGGCGCGAGACGAGATTGTCCTCGCGGTACAGCCGGCGCCAGACCTGGGCCCAGGCGAGGAAGAAGCGCTGATCGCCGGTATAGCCGTCAATCACTTCAGCTTCGCCGCCGCAGCAGGAGTCGAGATATTGGTGATAAGCGGTGTAGGCCATCTGCATGCCGCCGAGATCGCCGATATTCTCGCCCATGGTGAACTCACCATTCACATACATGCCCTCGATCGGGGAGTAGGTGTCGTACTGGGCTTCCAGCCGACTGGCGCGCTCTTCGAAGCGGGCGTCTGTGGTTTCCGTCCACCAGTCACGGATTGAGCCGTCATAGTCAAAACGGCGGCCCTGATCGTCAAATCCGTGCCCGATTTCATGCCCGATCACGGCACCGATACCGCCGTAATTGCTCGCGGCATCCGCATTCGGATCGAAGAAGGGCGGCTGCAGTATGCCGGCCGGGAAGGTGATCTGGTTCATCAGCGGATTATAGGAGGCGTTGATGGTCTGCGGCGGGTAGGGCCACTGATTGCGGTCGACCGGCCCAGCCAGGTCTTCCAATTGCTGGTTCCAGACAAAGTCATTGATGCGCATCATATTGCCGAACAGGTCGTCCGACACGATCTGCAGGTCGGAATAATCCTGCCATTCATCGGGATATCCAATGCGTGGCTCAAAGGTCGAGAGCTTGCGCAGGGCGTTGGCGCGTGTCTCGTCATCCATCCATTCCAGCTGGTTGAGACGGCCTTCCAGCGCGGTCACCAGATTGGCGACCAGGCCTTCCATCTCAGTCTTCGACGAGGCCGGGAAATGGCGCTCGACATAGATCTGGCCGACGGCCTCGCCGAGTTGCTGGCCGACAATGTTGACGCCGCGGCGATCACGCGGGCGCTGCTCGTCCGTGCCGTTGAGGATGTGGCCGTAGAAGTCGAAATTGGCCTGGTCGAACGCGACCGGCAGATTGTCGGCATTATTCTGCAGGAAGTGGAAGGTCATATAGTCTTGCCAGACATTGACCGGCGTTTCCTCGAAAATCCGGGCCGTGCCTTCAATGGCGCTTGGCTGGGCGACCAGATAGGTCGCGACGCTGTCCAGTCCGAGATTGGCCATGGCCGCAGTGAAGTCGAGCTGGGGTGCCAGCGCACTGAGCTGCTCGAGCGGCATCGGGTTGTAGATTTCCTGGATATTGCGCGAGCGTGCCTGGGTCCAGTGCACCTCGGCCAGCCGGGTCTCCAGATCCATGATGGACTGCGCTCTTTCCGCGCCGCCTTCAATGCCGGCCAGGTCGAACATCTGGGCGATGAAGGCGACATAGGCTTCGCGATAGCGGGCGTAATTCTCATTTTCCAGATCGGTATAATAATCCCGGTCCGGCAGGCCGAGCCCGCCCTGGCCAACGAAGACGGTGTAGCGCGTTGTGTCTGCCGGGTCGGGAATGATGCCGACGCCCAGCGGTGCCTGCTGGTGGATGTCGGCAAACAGGGCCCGGATCGCCTCATGGCTGTCGGCCGCGGCGATGGCATCGAGATAGGGCTGGGCCGGTGCAAGGCCGCGCGTTTCCACGGTCTCGGTATCCATCCAGCTGCCATAGAGATCGCCGACCTTCTGTTCGATCGTCCCCTGGGCGGGGTGATCGGCGGCGAGGTCGAGAATAATCTCCTGCACCTGTTCCTCGGCTTCCAGCGCCAACGCTGTGAACATGCCGTAATTGGACAGGTCGGCCGGAATCTCGGTGGTGTCGAGCCAATGACCATTGGCATAGCGGAAGAAGTCATCACCGGGCGCATAGGCCAGGTCCATGCCCTCCTGGTCGAAACCCCAATCGCCGATTTCCGGCGCGGCAGGCGTCGCAAGATTGGCGCTCAATTCGGTTTCGGTAACGGATACGCCGGACTGGTTACAGGCGGCGAGGAGCGCGAACATGGCGCTGCTCAGCAAGAGCTTCTTCATAGGCAAATCCCCTGGTTCAATAATAAAAGGCCCCGCGCATGTTACAGCGCGGGGCCCGTTCTGGCTATTCGGCCGGCGTGTGGTCGAGGTGGCCGGGCAATTCGCCGTGGGCGAAATCGGTATCGATGTAATCTTCACCGAGCCGCGGTTGCTTCTTACCGGTCCAAAGGCCGCGGAAGAGACGGATAATGTCCACCCCGATCGCATAGAGCGCCGGTACCAGCAGCAGCGTAAGGAAGAGCGCAAACACCACGGCGAAGCCAAGTGCGACGACCATGGGTTTGAGGAATTCCGCCTGCGTCGAGCGCGCTGACATCATCGGCAGAATGCCGAGGAAGGTCGTGACCGAAGTCAGCAGGATCGGCCGGAAACGTTGCACCCCGGCATCGACCAGCGCCTGGAAGGCACCAACGCCGTCGGAACGCAGCCGGTTCACGAAGTCCATCAGCACGAGATTGTCATTGATGACGACCCCCGCCGCCGCGCCGACGCCGAAATAGGAGAAGAGCGCGATCGGAATGCCGAAGATATAGTGGCCAAAGATAGCCCCGGTCAGTGCGAACGGGATGGCAATCATGATCAGGATCGGCTGCGTGTAGCTGCGGAAAGCGACGGCGAGTAGGATATACATCGCCATCAGCGCCATGAAGAGCAGACCGGTCAGCTCGCTCATGAATTCGGCCTGACCTTCGGACTGGCCAATCTCGTCGCGGCTGATGCCCGGGAAGCGGGCTTCCCAGCCGGCCCAGAATTCTTCATCCAGGCTTGTCGTGATGTCGCCGCGCGCTGCCGGGTCGGACAGCTGGGCGCTGACCGTGACGGTGCGGACGCCATTGCGGCGATTGATGCGGTTGAGGCCGGGCGCGAAGTGCACGTCAGCCACGGCCGAGAGCGGGACTTCCCGACCGTCACTGGTACGGATGCGCAATTCACGCAGTGTGTCGAGCGAGCGGCGAGCGCCTTCTTCCAGGCGGACCATGACACGGACATCCTGGCCGTCACGAGGATTGCGCTGGGCTTCCTCGCCATAGAAGGCCTGCCGGACCTGGCGCGTCACATCCTGCAGGGTCAGGCCCAGGGACTGGGCGTCGGGGCGCAGGCTGAACTGCAATTCCTCGGTCGAGGTCTGCAGTGAGTCGACCACGTCGTAGAGCGTGTCATAGCTGCGCAATTGCGTTTTCAGATCGTCGGCAGCGGCACGCAGCACGCTGAGGTCCGGGTGCGAGATCGCGAAATCAACCTCGTCGCCGCCATCATTGAAGGTCGAGTCGAGGGTGACTTCTTCGGCATCCGGAATGGGGCCGAGGAACTCACGGATCTTCAGGGCCACTTCCGAGGTCGAGAGCAGGCCAGGGCGGACTTCCGGCTCAGCCAGCGTGATCCAGGCGCGGACGCGGCCATCGGATGCGATGGTCGAGCGGGAGAGGATCATGTCGCCCTCACCCGGAAAGAGGTCGCGATAATAGTGCAGCGCCTCGTCCTGGGCTTCGTCGAGCTGCTGACGCACGAGCTCCGTGCGGCTCCATGGCGTGCCTTCGGCGAGCTGGATATTGACCTGGACGGTCTCGCTTTCGATCTGTGGCATGAAGACCGAGCCCACACGATTAGTGGTCATCAGCACGAGCGAGATGATGAATACGCCGAAGAAGGCCACCAGCGTCGCGTAGCGGTTGCGGATCGCAAACTTGATCATCGGGCGATAGACGGTGCGGGCAAACCACACCATGGATTCCGCGATGACGCGCTGGAACTTGATCAGCGGGCCGAAGAAGCCGGTCGTCTTCTGTGGCTTCATGTGTGCCAGGTGAGCCGGCAGGATGAGCAGGGATTCGATCAGCGAGAAGGTCAGCGCCGCGATGACGACGAGCGCGATCTGCTTGGTGAATTGCACCATCGGGCCGGTCAGCAGCATGAAGGGCATAAACATCATGATCGTGGTGATGATCGCGAAGATGACCGGCTTGAGCACCATTTGCGTGCCCACGATCGACGCGGTCAGCCCGTTTTCGCCGCGCTCGACGCGGTCGTGAATATTCTCCCCGACGACGATGGCGTCATCGACGACGATCCCGATCACCAGCAGGAAGGCGAAGAGCGACAACATGTTCAGCGTCACACCGAGCATGGGCAGGAGCAGGAAGGCGCCGCCAAAGGCCACGAAAATCCCGGCAGTGACCCAGAAAGCGACGAGGGGGCGCAGGAAGAGGAAGAGGACGATCAGGACCAGCAGGCCGCCCGAGAGCGCCGAGTTGAGAATGATCGACATGCGCCCATTATAGGCGGTGGAATTGTCCCACCACAGGGAAAGGCCGACGCCGTCAGGCAGTTCAAGCTGTTTGCGATCAATATAGTCCCGCACATTGCGCGACACATTGACGACGTCGATTCCCGGCGATGTCAGCACGACGATGAGGGCCATCGGCTCGCCATCAAATGTGGCAGCCAGATTCGCATCGACGAAACCATCGGTGACATGGGCGACATCGCGCACCCGCAATGTGCCGCCGGCGGCGGTCTGGCGGATGATGATGTTCTCGAAATCGCTCTGCGTTTCAGCCTGCTGGCGGGATGTCAGGCTGACTTCGCCCAAATCTGTTCGCACGCGTCCAGCGGAGGCGTTCAGTGAACTGGCGCGGATGGCGCGAACGACTTCATCGAAGCTGAGATTATAGCGCTGCAGATTGTCTTCCGACAGCTCGACCGAGACTTCCTCGTCCAGGGTCGCCCAGACATTGACCAGGGATGAGCCTGGCAATTGTGCGACCTCATCGCGGATTTCGCGGGCGATCTGTTGCAGGTCGCGCCGATCAACAAAGCCGTGGACGGCAAAGCCGATGACCTGGTCCTGATTGATCCAGGGCTCCACAATCGGGCGATAGGCCGATTGTGGCATATTGCTGACGGAGTCGACCTTGAGTTTGATATTGTCGATGAAATCACCGATATCGACCGACGGCAGACCCTCGACATTGATGTACCCGCCACCCTCGCGAGCCGTTGAAGTAATCGTGTCGACACCTTCGAGGTCGGCCAGGGCCTCCTCGATCCGCACGATGATTTGCTCCTCAATCTCCTGCGGAGAGGCACCGGGCCAGGAGACCGAGATCGAAGCGCCATTCACGGGAATGGTCGGATAGACTTCGCGGTTCAGCTGCAAATAGCCAAAGATCCCACCAAATAGGGCGACGATCATGAGCAGGTTTGCTGCGACCGAATTGCGGGCCCACCAGCCGATGATACCGCGCGGTGCGTCGTCTTCGTGTGTTGTGTTCGGGTCGGTCATGGCCGTCTCCTGATCGGATCGTCGAATTAGCCGGCGCTCGCGACGGCTTCACCATCGCTGCTCTCGGCATCTGTTTCGGATTGCTCGTCTTCGCTCTCGGCCTCGATGGTCGCCGAATAGGCCGGGATGACTTCCCCGGTAGTGTCGAGCGAGCGCAAACGCATGCCGGTGCTTGCGCCGCGGATTGGCGATACAACAACCATTTCGCCGCCGCGCACCCCGGAGGACACGACCAGGCGCTCGGCTGTCGAGGTCACAACCGTCACGGTACGGATATCCAGCGTACCGCCTTCAGCGACGACATAGACATTGTCTTCGCCGCGCAGGGCAGAGCGGGGCAGGACGACCGCGCCATCGACGCTGCGTCCCTCGATTTCGGCGTCGACGAAGAGGCCGACAGCCAGGGGCGCGCCGCCTTCCGCCGCTGCGCCGTAGGGATCGGCGACTTCTGCTGTGGCGTAGAGTACGCGGGTTTGTGGATCGATCGCGCTTTCGGTGCGGGTGATAAGACCCGTCCAGGTGCGCGGCTGGCCAGCCAGTACGGCCGTCAGTGTCACCGGAATACGGTCCGCTTCATTGGTTGCCTCGAAGGCGATCGGAATGCCCAGCAGGCCGAGATCATTGTCGGTCAGCGGCAGGCGAACCAGGATGGCATCGGTCGAGAAGACTTCGCCCAGAGGCGTGCCGGCGGTGACGAACTGGCCGAGATCGGCGCTCTTTACGCGCACACGGCCGTCGAAGGGTGCCGAGACGCGGGTGCGCTCGAGGTCGAGACGGGCGGATTGCAGGCTGGCCTGTGCCGCGGCGAGTTGCGCACGGGCGTCGGCGAGTTGTGGTTCACGCAATGTCAGGGCAGACGCCGGGCCTTCACCCAGATCGGCCCATTCGCTTTCGGCCAGTTCGGCTTCGGCCTGTTCGCGCACCAGGGCTTGCTGGGCCTGGGCAACCAGGGCTGCGGCCCGCGTCACTGCGAGGTGATAATCGGCATCGTCGATCTGGACCAGGGTTTCACCGGCCTCGAAGAAACCGCCTTCGATGAAGTCCGGATTGACGTAGGTGATGCGGCCAGAAACTTGCGGGACCAGATTGATCTGGGTGCGTGGCCGGGCCTGGCCCTGGGAATGAACCACCAGCGACACGGTTTCTTGCCGCGCTTCGTCGACGAAGACAGCAATGGGCTGCGGTGTCGCGTTGGCGCGCTGAGGCTCTGGCTTTGTGGCGACAAGTGCGGCCACGATGAGAACCACCACGATGCCCGCGATGCCGAAAATGATAAAACGTCCCATAACTATTCTCCTGTCTGCGCGGCCGGGTCTGCGGATTGGGCCGCGGAGAAATCGCCGGCGATGGCGAGGTAAAGATCAACACGGTTTGTCGCTCGATCGCGACGCGCCGAAATGTATTGGCTCTCGGCGCTGATGCGCCGGCTCTGGGCATTCAGCAGGTCGAAAATGGTTGCGACCCCGCTGGAATACTGACGGGTAACAAGCGATTCCGCTTCCGCGGCTTCGTTGTAGGCCTCTTCGAGGCTGGTGACCCGCCGGGCCAGGATTTCGTCGGCATAGATGGCGTTCTCCGCCTCCTGCCAGGCATTGAGGACGGTCGAGACATAGGCCGCAACCTGCAGGCGCGCATTGGCCTCGGCCTGGTCGCGCTGGGCCCGCAGGGACCCGCCATTGAAAATCGGCGCCGTGAGCGTTGAGGTCAGGCTGGAGACCAGCGTGTCGATGTCGAACATGTCGGAGACATCCACACCGCCTGCTCCGGTTCCACCGGAAAGCGAGAGCCGTGGAAAGAGGGCCTTGGCAGCGGCATCTGCCCGCAGGCCGGCGGCGGCCAGCCGGCGCTCGGCGGCGCGGACATCCGGGCGGCGCATGAGGATATCTGCCGGGGCGCCAACCCCTTCCAGAACATCGATGACGGGGAAGTCACCATCGCGGGAGATCTGTGCAGAGGGGTAGCGTCCAAGCAGGGTTTCAAGGCTGCGCGCGGCAGCGGCCTCGACACGCTGGCGCGAGGCCAGTGTGGCTTCCGAGGAGGCCAGGGCGCTGCGGGCGGTGCGGACGTCCGAGCTGCGCACGACGCCGCGTGAGAAACGACGATCAGTGAGTTCCAGTGCATAGCGGCTGCGTTCGACATCGCGCTCTGCGAGTTCGGTTTGCTGACGAGCCTCGATCAGCGCCAGCCAGCCTTTGGCGACGAAGCCAGCGACTGAAAGCCGTGACGCGCGGAGGTCTTCCGCAGCGGCTTCGGCGTCAAGTGTGCCGGCATTGGCTCCGTCACGAACGCGCCCCCACAGATCGGCCTCCCAGGAGGTCGAGAGGCCAAGGCTGAAACTGTCAGCCCCGGAGCCCTGATAGGGCTCGGTACGGGTATAGCCGGAGCTTGCGGAAAGTGATGGCAGGCGGCCGGCCCCGGCGATGCGGGCGCCAGCGCGGGCGGCGTCATAGCGGGCCAGTGATTGCGCCAGGCCGGGATTGCCGATCATGGCCTCATCGACCAGTCCGGCGAGGCGGGGCGCCCCGAGTGCCTGGACCCAGTCCTGGGTCTCGATGGCGCCGGCGCTGTCAGCGGTGGACGACCAGCTCTGCGGCGTCTCGGGCAGCACGGTATCCGGCTGGAAGGCCGGCATGCTGGCGCACGAGGCGGTCGAAAGCGCCGTGGCGAGGATGAGGAGGCTTTTCTGCATGCGGTGTCCCAACGCGTCGTGAACTCGGATGTTCGGGCAAACTATTCCGCCCATAGCGAATGTCAACAGATTTTTATCGAAAAACACTAAAACATTAGCGAATGACATGAAAACCCTCTCGTTTTTCGAGATGTAAAACCCAGCGCAAATAAGCCCGTTTGGAAGGCTTCGCCGCGAGGCGCGAATATGCGATAGGTCAGGTAGTACAGTCATTGCCCCGCATTCGCGGGCGCTATATGCCCAGCCTTGCCCGGCAAGACGAATGAATATTGCGAAAGGTATACGTGGATACCCAACCCTCCATCCGAATCCGGCGCCGCGATACGGCGATCGTTGCCGCTATGGGCGGTCTTGTCCTGCTGCTCTTCTGGGCATTTGGGGAGCTTGGATTCGTCGAGACCTTTGTCGCGATAGCGACGTTGGCAGGCCTGTCGACTTTCTATTATCTCACCGTAAGCACCACGCTTAATCCGGTCCCCCGGATGGCGATCCGGCCAGAGGCGCCTGCGAGCGCGAGTGTGGCTGAAGCGGCCGATGTGATGCTGCAACAGCTGCCCATTCCTGTTCTGCTGATCGGGCCTGGCGGACGCATTGAAATGGCGAATCCGGCTGCGCGCGAGTTTCTCGGGCTGGGCTCGCTGACCGGCCACCTCTCATCCGTGCTGCGGCAGCCGGGCGTGCTCGAGGCGGTGAGTGCCGCGCTGCGCGGCAATACTGTGCAGCCGGTCGGATACTCCACCATGGCTCCGGTGGAGAGCCATGTACGTGCCTTCGTGGCGCCCCTGCGTGCCAGCGATAATTCTGTCTTGCCCTGGCGCGCCATGCTCGTCCTGTCCGACGAGACCTCGATCAAGCGTGCGGACAGGATGCGCGCCGATTTTCTCGCCAATGCAAGTCATGAGCTTCGTACGCCACTGGCCTCGCTGGCCGGCTTTATCGAGACCTTGCGGGGGCATGCCCGGGACGATGCGGAGGCGCGCGAGCGATTTCTCAACATCATGTACGAGCAGACCGAACGCATGAGCCGCTTGATCAATGATCTGCTCTCCTTGTCCCGGGTCGAGATGGACGAGCATGTGCCGCCGAGCGACCAGGCCGACCTGGCCTCTATTGCCGAGGATGTCATTGCTTTCCTGCGCCCTCAGATCGAGGAGAAGCGGATGGGCCTGACCCTCCAATCGACGACGGCGGCGCCGGCGATTGGAGACCGCGATCAGTTGACCGAAGTGCTGCAGAATCTGATCGAGAACGCCATCAAATACTCCCCCGTCGGATCCGAGGTCAGCATCACCCTCGAGACGGATCAGAGCCGTGATCAGGCCGAACGGCCCCCGGCGCTGCTGGGCGAGGGAGCCAGCCGGCTGACGCTCGCCGCACCGAAGGCAGGCTCGGGCGAACGGTATGTTGTGGTCAGGGTGCGTGATTCCGGCAAGGGAATTGACCGCCGCAACCTGCCGCGCCTATCCGAGCGCTTCTATCGGGTAGACGGGCAAAAGAGCGGCCCGAAAGAGGGCACTGGCCTGGGGCTCGCCATCGTCAAGCATATCGTCGCCCGGCATCGCGGCGGGTTCACGGTCGAAAGTTTGCCGGGCACCGGTTCGGTGTTTACGGCATTCTTTCCAATGGCGACGGGAATCGCTGAAACACCCCCTGCGAGCGAGGCATGACTTCGGCAGCGAAGCCAGTCGTGGAAGGCGTCTCCGCGACTGTCACAAAACTGTAGCGTAGCTGTCATAAATGGGCGCCACACACCGGCTAGGTGACGGTTGAACGATTTCCAGGGTGGCCCAGCGCCGCCGGACTGAAGGGCTTACCTGCATGTCGATCATATCCATCGTCGCGCTAGGCTTGCTTGTCATGGTGGCAGGCGGTTTCTACGTCGGAAGATCGCGTGCAATCGCTTCGGTAAGCGGCGCGACGGCTGGCCTGCATTCGCTCCCGAACTATCACGGCTATTTCGTTGCCATCTGGACCGGCGTCCCGGCATTCTTCCTGCTGGCCTTGTATTCGGTCTTCGGCAGCCAGCTTGTCGAGAGTTTCGCAGTCGCTGACCTGCAGTCCGAGGGGGCTTCAATCAGTGCGACGCTGGAGGAAACGCTCGAGGCTGATGCCGAATATGTCGAGCTGAACGCGGCGGCGGCCGCATTGGCAGAGCGTGTTGACGGTCTCAACCGGGATGTTTCCGCCCTGCGGAGTGCGCGTGGCGAGGCCCGCGATCCGGGCCGGCTGGAACAGCTGCGCGGCGAGCAAATCGATTTGCTCAACCTGTCGACATCAGCGCAGGATGCCGCGCGTCTGCGTCGCCAGGACGTCGTTGCCGAGATTGGTGCTGCGGCAGCCGCGGCGGGAGCCACGGACCGCGCCCTGGCAGGATATGAGCTCACCCAGGCGCCGCGCGAACGCCGCCAGCTCTTTCTCTCCGACAGCAACCGCATTGCCAATGGAGAGCTGGCAAGCCGCGACTCGTCGCAATTGCGTGCTGCCGCTGCCGCCATCTCCCGCTATCACAGCATCCTCAAATTCTCCGCAGCCGCGCTGGCTGTTTTGGTCGGAATGCTTGGACTCTACCTGACCCGTGCGCGAATTTCGTCGCAGTTCCGGGCCCGTAACAATGTCGAACGGCTGATCACCATCGCGCTGCTGATCTCCTCGATCCTCGCCATCCTGACGACGGTCGGGATTGTGCTTTCGCTCCTGTTCGAAAGCCTGCGCTTTTTCTCCTCAGTACCGGTGTTCGATTTCCTGTTTGGGCTGCAATGGTCGCCGCAGATCGCGATCCGGGCAGACCAGGTGGGTCAGTCGGGCGCTTTCGGCGCGGTTCCGCTGTTTGCCGGCACGGCCATGATCACCGTGATTGCGATGCTGGTCGCCGTCCCGATCGGTCTGCTCTCGGCGATCTATCTCTCGGAATATGCCGGCCCGCGCTTCCGTCAGACCGCAAAGCCGGTGCTGGAGATTCTCGCGGGTGTTCCAACGGTGGTCTACGGCTTCTTTGCCCTGCTTGCGGTGGGGCCGGCGATACGCACCCTGTTCAGTGCGCTCGGCTTCGAGAGCGTGGTGACGCAGAGCGCGCTTTCGGCGGGGCTGGTGATGGGCGTGATGATCATCCCCTTCATTTCCTCGCTCAGCGATGACGTCATCAATGCAGTGCCGCAATCCTTGCGCGATGGCTCATTTGCCATGGGGGCAACGCGTTCGGAGACGATCACCCAGATCGTCATGCCCGCAGCCCTGCCGGGTATTGTCGGTGCTGTTCTGCTCGCTGTCAGCCGGGCTGTCGGCGAGACAATGATCGTGGTCATGGCGGCCGGCCAGGGCGCCAATCTGACAGCGAATCCGCTGGAATCTGTCACGACGATCACGGTGCAGATCGTAATGTTGCTGACCGGCGATCAGGAATTCGACAGTCCCAAGACCCTGTCGGCCTTCGCGCTTGGCCTCGTCCTGTTCGTCATGACCCTGATCATGAATGTCATCGCCCTTCGTGTGGTCCAGAAATATCGGGAAAAGTATGACTGATACCACCCCATCCTTCCCGATCCGCGAGGCGGTCGAGCGCCGGCTGGCCAAGCGCTATCGCTCCGAGCTGCGTTTTCGTTCGGCCGGGCTAACGGCAATCGCCGTAGCTGTCGCGATCCTGTGCGTCCTGATCGGCTCGATCATGAGCGAGGGCCTGCCGGCTTTCACAGCAAATGAGCTCGTGCTGCCCGTCACCTTGGAGCAGGAAATGGTCGACCCTGAGGGCGATCTCTCCGAGGCTTCGCTGCGCCGTGGCTCCTACAGCCGTGTCCTGCAGGATGCGATGCGGGCCCAGTTCCCCGAAGTGACCGCCCGCAATGATCTGCGCAATCTGTTCAGCCTCTATACGCCGCTGAATGCGACGCGGCTGATGGACGAGGTCCTGCACGATCCTGGCCTGGTGGGGGCACCGCACACTTTCACCATGCCGCTGGCCGATGATCTGGACCTTTATCTCAAGGGCAGTCTGGTCGAGGACCGTACTCTGCCCGTCACCGGTCGGCTCTCGGCCGAGACCGTTGGCGAGGACCTGGTTCTGCGCTCCACCGAAGCGGACTTTGCAGAACTTGCGGCTGAGATCGAGAGCGCAATGCTCGTCGAGGCGACAGCGCTCGAGGCACGCTCGCAGCAGATTCTGGCCGCCGCCGAAGACGCCTTGCCGCTGGATGTCGAGCGGATGCAGGATGATGCGCGGCGGCAGAGCGATCACGCCGCTGCCCTGCGGACTGATGCGCTGGCCGAAGGCGGCTATCTGCCGCTGGATCCGGACGTGCCGAGTGTCATCATAGAATCTGGCGGTCTGGCCTACCGTGTTACCGGTCTGGCGCTCAGCGGCCTGGAAGCGCGCGCCGTGGCGATGCCCGCAGCCGGGGGCAGCCTGAATGCTGCCAGCTGGACGCTCTACGTCATCGATACGCCGGAGTCGCGACGCCGGGTTTCCGACCAGGTGATCATGTGGACGCGTTCCCTGGTTGACCGCGGCATGATCCAGGCGAGCTTCAACACCTATCTCTTCGCCAATGCCGATTCCCGTGAACCGGAGCTGGCCGGCGTGAAGGGGGCTTTGTACGGCTCGATCCTGACCATGATCATCACCATGTTCCTCTCGGTGCCGATTGGCGTCTTCACGGCTGTCTACCTCGAGGAATATGCGCCCAAGAACCGCGTCACCGACCTGATCGAGGTCAATATCAACAATCTCGCGGCGGTGCCGTCCATCGTGTTCGGCCTGCTCGGCCTGGCCGTATTTATCAATTTCTTTGGCCTGCCACGTTCGGCGCCGCTGGTGGGCGGGCTGGTGCTATCCCTGATGACATTGCCCACGGTGATTATCGCGACGCGCGCGGCCCTCAAGGCCGTGCCGCCCTCGATCCGCCAGGCGGCACTGGGGATTGGGGCTTCCAAGACCCAGGCAGTTTTCCACCATGTTCTGCCGCTCGCCGCGCCCGGTATCTTGACGGGTTCGATCATCGGGCTGGCGCAGGCGCTTGGTGAGACCGCGCCTCTGCTGATGATCGGTATGGTGGCCTTCATCGCCGACGCGCCAAGCCTTGGCCTGGAGGGTTTTACCCAACCTGCGACGGTCATGCCGGTGCAGATTTTCCTGTGGTCTGATGGCGCCGAGCGCGCCTTTGAAGCCCGTACGGCTGCGGCCATTCTCATTCTTCTGGCGCTGATGATCGGCTTCAATGCTGTTGCGATCTATCTGCGCCGCCGTTTCGAACGAAGGTGGTAACGTCATGTATGACGCCCAGATCCAACCCACGGTCTACCACAAGAACGCCATGGGCACCTCGCCTGTGAAGGTGGAGGCGCATGATGTCAGCGTGTCCTATGGCGAGAAGCAGGCCCTGTTCAACGTCTCGCTGGATATTCCCGACAAGAGCGTAACCGCTTTCATCGGCCCTTCCGGCTGTGGCAAGTCGACCTTCCTGCGCTGCATGAACCGCATGAATGATACGATTGATGGCGCGCGCGTCTCGGGCTCGCTGAAAATCGATGGCGCCGAAGTCAATGACAAGGCGGTCGATCCGGTCGTGCTGCGTGCCAGCGTGGGCATGGTGTTCCAGAAGCCAAATCCCTTCCCGAAATCGATCTACGACAATGTCGCCTACGGCCCGCGTATCCATGGTCTGGCATCGGGCCGGGCCGAGCTCGACGAAGTGGTCGAGCAGAGCCTGCGCAAGGCGGGGCTTTGGGGTGAGGTGGCGGATCGTCTGCAGGACCCGGGCACCGGCCTGTCCGGTGGCCAGCAGCAGCGCCTCGTTATCGCCCGTGCGATTGCCGTCAATCCGGAAGTCATCCTGATGGATGAGCCGTGTTCCGCCCTTGACCCGATTGCGACCGCGAAGATCGAGGAATTGATCGACGAATTGCGTGAGAATTATTGCATCATCATCGTCACCCACTCGATGCAGCAGGCCGCCCGTGTCTCTCAGATGACGGCTTTTTTCCATCTGGGCTCGCTGGTGGAAGTTGGACCGACGGAAGAAATATTCACCAATCCCCGTGACCCGCGGACGCAGGATTACATCACGGGACGCTTCGGTTAACGAGGCGATTGCCCCAGGAGGGCCAAATGGCGCTGTCAAATCATACCCATATCGTGACCGCGTACGGTGAGGAGCTGGACAAGCTCGCCGACGAACTCGCCCGCATGGGCGGGCTCGTCGAGACCCAGCTTGAAGCGGCCGTTGCCGCGGTGGTCCGGCGCGACTCCTCGGTCGTTCCCGAGGTTCGCCAGCGCGAAGCGCAGGTCAATGCGATGCAAACCGACATCGAAAAGCGGGTGATCCGGCTGTTTGCATTGCGCCAACCGCTCGCGACCGATTTGCGGATGACCATCTCGTCGCTGAAAATTGCCAGCGATCTCGAGCGCGTCGGCGACCTCGCCAAGAATATCGCCTACCGGTCCAAGGATCTGAACGGTTTCGCACCGCTGGTCGTGCTCAATCGCGTGGAGCGGCTTGGCACCATCGTCTCCAAGCAATTGCACGAAGTGCTCGATGCGCTGTCCTCATTCGATATTGAACCGGCTGTTCGGGTCTGGCGCAATGATGACGAGGTCGACGAGCACTATAACAGCCTGATCCGGGAGATGCTGATCAGCATGTCCGAGGACCCTGGCCTGGTGGGCCCCGGTGCGCACATCCTGTTTGTCGCTAAGAACCTCGAGCGGATCGGCGATCACGCCACGAATATCGCCGAGGCCATCCACTACATGGTCACGGCGGAGCCTCTGGAATCCGCTGACCATGCTCCCAAGCTTTGACGGAGGCGGGAATTGGCTATGAAACCGCAAGTTCTGGTGGTCGAGGACGAGGACGCGCTTGCGACCCTGCTCCAGTATAATCTGGAGAAGGAGGGCTATCTTGTCACCGTCGCAGGCGATGGTGAGGAGGCACTCCTCCTGGCTGGCGAGGCGATACCCGATCTCGTGCTGGTCGACTGGATGCTGCCAAAGGTCTCCGGCATCGAAGTCTGCCGTCGGCTGCGTGGGCGCCATGAGACGAGCAATGTGCCGATCATCATGCTCACCGCACGCGGCGAAGAGAGCGACCGTATTCGCGGCCTTGATACGGGCGCGGATGACTACATCGTCAAACCGTTCTCAATGACGGAATTGTTTGCCCGCATCCGGGCTGTGCTGCGCCGTATCCGGCCGGGCCTTGCCGAGGATGTCATCTCCGCCGGCGACATTTCGATGGATCGCGTGGCGCACCGCGTACGGCGGGCCGATCGTGAAATCCACCTCGGACCGACGGATTTCCGCCTGCTCGACTATCTGATGCAGCACCCGGGCCGGGTGTTTTCCCGGGAGCAATTGCTCGATGCGGTCTGGGGCTCCGACGTTTATGTCGAGGCCAGGACAGTGGATGTGCATGTCGGCCGTCTGCGCAAGGCGCTCAATAACGCCAATGAAGTCGACCCGATCCGTACGGTGCGCTCGGCAGGCTATGCCTTTGACGTCAGCGGCGGCTGAGGCAATCCTCTGACAGCATAAAAAGAAAGGCCGCCCGAAGAGGGCGGCCTTTCTCCATGTCTGTACAGGTCTGGCAGCATCGAGCTGCAAAACTCGCGAAATCAGAAATTATAGCGACGGGTCGCGGTGATGGCGTTCAGCGCGGCGGCAGCTTCACCGCTGCGGCGGCGCTTCTGGCTCGGCTGGTAAGCCATGTTGGCATGGGCGTCGCAATAGGCGTGGCTGGCTGAGGTCTTGCGGCCGCAAAAGCGGAAGCTCGACTGGGCCGGATCGCCGATTGGCCATTTGCACATGCTGTCCTTGAGGGTCAGCACGGTGGCGAATTCACCCGAGGGCAGTACGGCGGGTTCGACCGGAGCCGATGGCACAGCGGTTGGCAGAGACGGCGCAGGGCGCACGGCGCGAACCGGCTCGGCAATCGCCGTTGTCGTCCGGGGACGAGACGGCTTGGCCGGGCGGCGGGCCGGACGCGAGGGTGTCGCGCGGCCTGACAAACCAAGCCTGTGAACCTTGCCAATAACGGCATTCCGGGTAACACCACCCAGCTGTTTGGCAATCTGACTCGCGCTCAGGCCTTCCGACCAGAGCTTCTTGAGTTCTTCGACACGTTCGTCAGTCCAGGCCATCGCAGGTCTCTCCCGGTTGGGGGGTGTGCTCGCCCTTTCAATGAGGGTAAACAGCACGCGCCTCAATTCATGATTAATTACACTATATATTGTATCCAACGTGGCGCAGACCACAAGATCCGGCTCGCACCAATCCTGTGGAAAGCTCACTTGTCAGCCAAATAGTTAACGGTGATGGTTAGCGAGAGGTTAAGGGTAATTCGTTATGAGTAATACTGAATTAAGGTCTGCTGCGGCGCCGCGTACCTTCGGGATGATCAACGGGCTAGGCCTGTGGACGCTGTATAAAAAGGAAGTCCGGCGATTTCTGAAGGTTGTCACCCAGACAGTGATGGCGCCCGTGGCGACGACCCTGCTCTACATGACAGTTTTCTCGGTCGCGATGGGAGCCAATCGTCCAGCGATTCATGGCGTGTCCTTCATCGAATTCCTCGCCCCGGGGCTGATCCTGATGGGTCTGCTCAACAATGCCTTCGCCAATTCCTCCTCATCGATCCTCGTCAGCAAGGTTCAGGGCAATGCGGTCGATTTCCTGATGCCGCCACTCTCGGCGCTGGAACTGGAGATCGCCTTTATCGGCGGCGCCGTGACGCGAGGCGTGCTGGTGGCTGCGGTGACGGCAATCACGCTCATTCCCTTTGTCGACATTGCACCGGTCCACTACTGGGCGGTGCTGTATTTCGGCGTCGGTGCGGCAGCGATGCTCGGCATGGTCGGTGTCATTGGCGGGCTCTGGGCCGAGAAATTTGACCATATGGCGGCGGTGACAACCTTCGTCATCACACCGCTCACCTTCCTCTCCGGCACGTTCTATTCAGTGTCGGCCCTGCCGGAACCCATCCGTTCAATCAGTCATTTCAATCCGTTTTTCTACATGATTGACGGCTTCCGCTATGGCTTCACCGGCGTGGCGGACGGTTCCCTGCTCGCAGGCGTGTTGATGGTTGCGATCCTGAATGCTGCCCTGGCCGTCACCTGCTACCTCCTGCTGCGTGCAGGCTGGCGCTTGAAGACCTGATCGGACAGGAATAGACCGTGCGTAACCGCGCCGGAACCGGTGCCAAAACACATCCTGGAGAGAATTCATGCCCGCACCAATGATGGATACCTACGCCCCGCCAGAGCTCGTTTTCGATCACGGCAAGGGCGCACGGCTTTTCACGGCAGAGGGCGAGAGCTATCTCGATTTCATCTCCGGGATCGCCGTCAATTCGCTGGGGCATGCCAATCCGAAGGCTATTGCAGCGCTGACAGATCAGGCCGGCAAGCTGTGGCATCTGTCCAACATGTTTCGTGTGCCCGCCGGGATCGAACTGGCAAAGAAGCTCACCGATGCGACCTTTGCCGACCGGGTCTTCTTCACCAATTCCGGTGCCGAGGCGATGGAATGTGCGCTCAAGACGGCGCGTCGCTATCAGTATGTGACCGGCAATCCGCAGCGCTACCGCATCATCACATTTACCGGTGCCTTCCATGGCCGCACCTATGGCGCCATCAATGCCGGCGGCAATCCGAAATACCTCGAAGGTTTCGGCCCGGCGATGGAAGGTTTCGACCAGGTGCCTTTCGGCGATGAAGCCGCCCTGCGCGCCGCCATTACTGAAGAAACGGCCGCGATCTGTATCGAACCGGTCCAGGGTGAGGGCGGTGTCCGCGAAGTGCCGGAAGCTTTCCTGCGCACACTGCGCCAGCTCTGCGACGAGCACGGCCTGATGCTCATCTATGACGAAGTCCAGTGCGGCGCCGGGCGGACCGGCAAGCTGTTTGCCTACCAGTGGGTCGAGGGTGCAGCGCCGGATATCCTGGCCTCGGCCAAGGGTATTGGCGGCGGCTTCCCCATGGGTGCCTGCCTCGCCACTGAAGCGGCAGCACAGGGCATGGTCGTTGGCACGCACGGTTCCACCTATGGCGGCGGACCGCTCGCCATGGCGGTCGGCAATGTCGTTTTCGACGAGCTCACCTCCGAGGGTTTCCTTGACCATGTCGTGGACGTTTCCAACTTCATGCGTCAGCAATTGCACGGCCTGGCCGAGCGCCATCCCGACAAGATCGAGGATATACGCGGCAAGGGTCTGCTGATCGGTCTGAAGCTGAAAGAGGGATTTGATCCCAAGCAGCTTGTGGTCAAGGCCCGGGACCGCCATCTGTTGATCGGCGCTGCCGGAGACAATGTCGCCCGGATGGCGCCGTCACTGATCATTTCGCGCGACGATGCCAGCGAGGCCATTGCCATCCTCGAAGAGGCTATCAGCGCGCTCTAGGCGAGCTATCACATGACCGAGATTACCCCCGACGCGCTCGGCGCGCAGGACGACTTCATTGCCGGCTTCCAGGTCGAGGGCCGGGCTGTGCGCGGGCGTATCCTGCGCTCGGCCGGCACCCTCAATGAGGTGTTGTCAGCACACGACTATCCCGAGCCGGTTGCGCGCCTGCTCGGGGAAGCCGTTGTGCTGGCGGCGCTGGTCGGCACGGCGCTGAAATTCGACGGGCGCCTGATTGTCCAGGCGAATGGCAGCGGACCGGTCTCGTTCATCGTTGCCGAGTATGTCACCGGCGAAGGCGTGCGCGGCTTCGCCAAGATGGATCGCCCCGCTGTCCTGGCGGCAATCGCGGTGGCGGATCCGTCAAGGCCGATGATCCACACCCTTCTGGGCGACGGCGCCTTCGCCATGACCATCGACCAGGGCCCGGACATGGAGCAATACCAGGGCGTGGTTCCGCTCGAGGGGGCCAGCCTGGGCGAGATCGCCGAGCTTTATTTCAGCCAGTCTGAACAGACACCGACCCGGCTGCGCATTGCTGTCGGCGAGGTCTGGACCGAGGAAACCGGACGGCGCTGGCGCGGTGGCGGGGCCATGCTGCAGGCTGTGGCGGGCGATGAGAATCGCGGTTCCTCCGTGGATGACTGGGACCATGCCCGTGCGCTGTTCGAAACTGTCACCGATGCGGAATTGCTCGATCCCGACCTCTCTGCCGGTGGCCTGCTCTACCGCCTCTTCAATGAGGATGGTGTGCGTGTGTTCGAGCCGGGCATTCTCAAGCGCCGCTGCTCGTGCGAACGCCAGCGTCTGCTGCGCATCATCGCCAGCTTTCCGCCCGAGGATCAGGCCGACATGGTCACCGATGGCGAGATCGTCATGACGTGTGAGTATTGCAATCGCGACTGGAACTTCCTGCCCGGCGAAGTCGCGAACGTGCAGGCCTGACCGCTGTCACGGCCGCCAGAAGCGCGGCATGAGGACGACCAGGACGGCGAGGACTTCGAGCCGGCCGATCAGCATATTGGCGGTGAGGATCCATTTGGCCGTGTCGGGCAGGCTCTGGAAAGTGCCGGCTGGGCCGATAATCTCGCCCAGGCCGGGGCCCACATTGGCCAGTGAGGTCGCGGCGCCGGACAGCGCCGTGGTCAGGTCGAGGCCGATCGCCGATAACAGGGCGGCGCTGATCGCATAGACGGCAAAGAAGACGAAGAAAAAGCCGAGCACAGAGTGCAGGGCGCTGTCGGCGACTGGCCGCCCATTATAGCGCATCGGGAAGATCGCATTGGGCCGGACCAGATTGGCCAGGTAGCGGCGGATCGCGGTGCCGGCGATCTGGTAGCGGAAAACCTTGACGCTGCAGCTGGTCGAGCCGGCACAGCCGCCAATGAACATGAAGACGAAGAAAACCGCCTGGGCGGCCGGTCCCCACATGCCGTAATCCGTCGTCGCATAGCCCGTGCCCGTGATCACCGAGACGGCGTTGAAACTCGCCATGCGCCAGGCGGGATCCTCACCGTGCACGCCCGTCATCATCAACACAGCGGTCAGGATGGCCGATGCCACGAGGATCACAAGCAGGAAGCCGCGCGACTGCGCATCCTTCAGGATCGCCATTGGCTTGCCGCGCATGGCCAGGACGAGGAGGGTGAAGGGCAGGGCGGCAGCGATCATGAAGACGAGCGTGATCATGTCGGCACCGGTGTGCAGGAAGCCGCCCATTGACTGGTCGGTCGTCGAGAATCCGCCTGTCGACAGGGTCGCCATCGCGTGTGCGGTTGCGTCCAGCAGACTCATCCCCGAGATCAGATAGGCAATGATGCAGGCGACGGTCAGCGCGGCATAAATCGCCGAGATATTGGCGGCGATCTGGGTCGCCTTCGGCAGGACCTTGTCGGACTTGTCGCCCGTTTCCAGCAGGAAGAGCTGCATGCCGCCCACGCCCAGCATGGGCCAGAAGGCCATCGCCGTGACGATGATGCCGATACCGCCAATCCATTGCAGCATGGCCCGCCAGAGCAGGAAGCCCGGCGGGCGAAAGTCCAGCCCGGTCAGGACGGTCGAGCCGGTGGTGGTCAGGCCTGAGACCGATTCAAACAGGGCATCCGTCCAGCTCATGTCCTGGCCGGCCAGCCGCAGTGGAAGGGCGCCGGTGATTGACAGGGCAAGCCAGGCCCCGACCATGAGAAGGAAGACGCCGCGCTGGGAGATCGTGTCGACCGGTCCGCGGGTGGCGAGGGCCAGAACGGACCCAAAGGCGATGCCGAGCAGGGATGAGAGCAGAAAGGCGCGCGCGCTTTCCCGCTCACCGTCGGCCAGGTCGATCATGGCCGGGATCAGCATCATGGCCGAGAGTGCAGCGACCATCATCCCGATCATCAGCACGACAGGGCGGAAGGAGATACTCAATCCGTCACGCCGTGCTCAAAGGCGCTGTCGCCAAGGGCCGTCCTAGTGAAGGCTGAGACGGTCATAGGGCCGGTCCAGCGGAAAATCGGGAATGATGGCGGCAAAGCTCTCGCCGCCGTCACGGCGCATCTCGAAACTGCCGCTCATAAAGCCTGACGGTGTCGAAAGGGGCGCGCCGCTGGTATAGCGAAAGCGCTCGCCCGGACGGATGACGGGTTGCTCACCCACCACGCCGGGGCCTTGCACATGTTCGCGGCGGCCGAGGGAATCGGTGATCACCCATTGCCGCGAGATGAGTTGGACAGCCTGGTTGGAGGTGTTCTCGATCTCGACTGTATAGGCCCAGACATAGCGCGACTCATCGGGCTCGGATTCATCCTCGAGATAATCCGGGCTGACGCAGACTTTCACGCCGTCGGTTTCCTGCTCATACATGATCTGTCACCCGTTTATCGCCGGCGTGCGCTGCGCGCCGCCCGGTCTCGCTTGGTGGCATCATCGGCCTGCTTGGCCCAGGTCTCAAGCCCTACAGTCAGCGTGGCTGGACAGGAGGGCATGGATGTTGGACACATTCGCCCCATCCGCAGCCGAGCCGATCCAGCCATGTCCGCTTCCGGAATTCTCCCCGACCACCAGCTCAAGGCCCTGTTCGATCAGGGCGTCATCTCAGCCGACGTGCCGCCGGATGCGATGCAGATCCAGCCGGCCAGCATTGATCTGCGCCTTGGCAACAAGGCCTGGCGCTTGCGGGCCAGCTTCCTGCCGGGCCCCGGCATGACGGTGATGGATCGACTGGCAGATGACCTTCTTATGCATACGGTTGATCTCCGCGGCGGCGCGGTGCTCGAAACGGGCTGTGTCTATCTGGCGCCCCTGCAGGAAAGCCTGCGTCTGCCCGAAGGGCTGAGCGCGGCCATGAACCCAAAAAGCTCGACTGGCCGGATCGACGTCTTCACCCGGGTCATTACCGATAATGGTGTCGCCTTCGATCAGGCACCGCTGGGCTATGAGGGCCCGCTCTATGCCGAGATCTGCCCGCGCACCTTCTCCATCCTCGCCCACGAAGGTGACCGGCTCAGCCAGATCCGGTTTCGGCGCGGCGCTCATGAAACCCTCCGCGACCTAACCGTGAGTGTCGACCTCGCCGGGTTTGACAACGGGATTGTGGGCTATCGCGCCCGCCGCCATGCCGGTCTGGTCGATCTGAAGCAGATTGGCGGCCATGACAGTGCCCGCTTCTGGGAACCCTTGCGCGCGCCTGACCGCCGTTTGGTACTGGATCCCGGTGAATTCTACATTCTCGCCTCACGGGAAGACGTCTCGATCGGTCTGGATGAAGCGGCGGAGATGGCTCCGATCGCGCCGGAAATCGGCGAATTCCGGGCTCATTATGCCGGCTTTTTCGACCCCGGTTTCGGTATCGCCGAGACCGGCGGCACGGGCAGCCGCGCCGTGCTTGAAGTGCGCGGCCATGACGTGCCCTTCATCCTCGACCACGGTCAGGCCATCGCCCGTCTGGTCTATGAGCCCATGTTCGAACGGCCGACGGCGGCCTATGGCAGTATCGCGTCCAATTATCAGGCACAGGGGCTCAAACTGTCCAAATTCTTCACGGATTGAGACGCAGTTCGGGTGTGAAATAGCGCTTCGAACGTGCGCGCGCCCAGCCTATAATCACCGCCAGACGCGGGTGTAGCTCAATGGTAGAGCAGAAGCTTCCCAAGCTTACGACGAGGGTTCGATTCCCTTCACCCGCTCCAATCTTCCAATCAGGATCTTGACGCCCCGGAGGCGATGCGGGCGGCCTGACCTGGCCGTGATGAAGCGATGCACGACGGCGCGCTGGCACCATCGTCAGGTTTTCGTCTCCAGAGGTTTTTCGCCATCTCCGGCTGTGCGAATGATTGACACCCGAAAGGCATGCGGGTCAATTTGCGACTGGCCAGACGGCGATCGAGGGGGCATCGCTGACTCATGGGGGAAGTCATGCGTGTCATTTCCGGGCTTGTTCTCGCGTCGATCCTGTCCGGACAGGGCATGGCGCAGGTGGACACCTATGCCGCCATGCCCCACATCCGGGGGGCCAGCCTGTCGCCGGACGGATCACATCTGGCGACCGGTTGCAGTCCCCGAGACCAGCGGGAGATCTGCATCTATGATCTGGCGAGCGGTGCCGCGCCGATTGTCATTCCTGCGCCCGACGGCGGAGAGCTGTCCGGCTTCCTGTGGCCCGGGAATGAGTATCTGATCTACGATGTCAGGACGGTCCAGACAGTGCCAACCCGCGAGGGATTGCGCACCTGGACCCTAGTGCAGCCAGTGTCCTACTCTCTTGCGACCGGCCGATCAGTCCTGCTGACCGTGGACTCGTGGCTGGCCTCTCCGATGAGCGGCGTGGAAGGCCGGGTCGCGATGAGCTTGCCCTATGGTTCGGGCGGCGCCGGTGTCTATGAAATGAATTTGGAGAATGGACACAGGGTTCGCAGATTGGAGGTCGTGGGCGGCAACAGCACGGGGCTCATGCTCGACCAGCACGGCGAAGTCCTGCTCGATATCCGCTATGAGGACTGGGACGGTGCCTATGCCATCTATCAGGTCGGAGATCATGCTCCCTCGCTGGTCTATTCCGGCGTATTTCCGGCCACCCAGCCGCGTGTCTACGGGCTGACAGAGAGTGGAGGGGCCGTCGCGATCAGTCTTCCGGGCACGGGACTTCAGCGGCTGGATCTCGCGACAGGGGCGCTTGCAGCCTACCAGGTTGGCGATCTCGATGTGTCGCAGATGGCCGCGATTGTCGACGACTACGCGGCTGAAGTGGTGGGATTCAGCTATATTGACGACCTTCCAAGGCAGATTTTCATCGATCCGGAGCTGGCATCGCTGCAGACCGAGTTGCATCAGATCCTGACCGAGGATTCCGTAACGATTACCGCCTGGACGCCCGACCGCACCAAATTGGTGGTCGAAGGTCGCGATGCCGGCCAGCCGGCCAGCTATTACCTGCTGGACCTCAATGCCGGTGGACTCGGCCTGCTCGACGTCGAGATGCAACTGCCCGACGGACAAAGCTTTGGATCGCGGCAATCGCTTGAATATGCTGCATCGGACGGGCTGGTTATTCCCGCCTATCTCACCCTGCCGCCCGGATGGGTGGAGGGCAACGCGCCACCGCCGCTGATCGTGATGCCGCATGGTGGGCCCCAGGCGCGTGACACGGCCGAGTATGACTGGTGGGCCGCCTTTTATGCGGCGCGTGGATACGCCGTCTTCCAGCCCAACTTCCGGGGCTCCTCCGGATATGGCGAGGCGTTCGAGCAGGCCGGGCATGGCGGTTTCGGCTCGCGCATGATCGAGGACATTATTGAGGGCGCGCACTCTCTGCAGGCGACCGGCGCAGTGCGCCCGGGGCCGTATTGCGTGATCGGGGCCAGTTATGGCGGGTATGCGGCACTGATGGCCGCCCTGCGGGACCCGGACAATGTCGCGTGTGTCGTGTCCTTCGCCGGCGTGACCGACCCCTTCGCTCTCCTTGGCAGTCGCAATCGCTGGCAAACGACCCTGCGTTACTGGGAGCAATATCTCGGTGATCGCTATGGTGATCGCGCCGAGCAGGCGACGATCACGCCGGTTTCGCGCGCGGGCGAATTCAGGGCGCCCATGCTGATCCTGCACGGCGAGGACGATACCACGGTCCCCTATGGTCAGCTCCGGCTGTTGCGCAATGTTATGGAAGGCCGGGACAATGTGCGTTTTGTCACCCTGCGCGACGCCGACCACAACCTGGGAACGCCCCAGGCCCGCGCGACCGTGCTGCGCGAAAGCCAGACCTTCCTGGAAGAGTACTTCCCGGCGAATTAGCGCCGCCGAAACCTGTTCGGATCGGGGCCTGCCAACCTGGTCGGACGCGCAAACAGGGGGCGTCGATTGCCAAGGTGCACTGTGCTGCCATCTTGGGCTGCAGAATCAATTGACTTGCGGGGGCGTTGCCGGGAAATCTGCCACCCACAAGCCGGTGCGCGAAGTGCTGGCGAGCATTTGGGGGAATGCGATGCGCCTGTTCACCGGACTTCTGCTTGCTGCGACCTTGTCGGGGACTGCCGCGGCACAAATCGACGTCTATGCGGCCGAGCCACGGATCTGGGCTACGAGCCTGTCGCCGGACGGGAGCCATCTCGCGACCGGCTGCAGTCCTCGCGGCGTTCGCGACATCTGCATTTACGATCTTGCCGGCGGGGCCGAGCCCATCGTCATACCCGCCCCCGAGGGCGGGCGCATGTCCGGGTTTTCCTGGCCGAGCAATTCCTACCTGCTCTATTATGTCACCACGGTTCAGGATGTTGCGACCTCGGAAGGGCGCAGAACCTGGACCCTGCGCCAGCCTATTTCCTATTCGCTGGCGACCGGACGCTCCGCCCTGCTCGTCGTCGAATCTGAGCTGGTCTCGCCGATGTCCGGCGCTGACGACCGGGTTGCGGTCCAGATCACGTATGCGCGCGATACCCGTGCCCGCACTGGTTCGAGGATCGAGGGGCGCGAGGATTTCGGAACGGTCGTCTATGAGATAAATTTGCAGAATGGACACCGGGGGCGGCGGCTCCATGTGTCAGCAAATTCGACTTTTGACTATGTGCTGGACCAGGCTGGCGAGGCCGTGCTTGAAGCCC
>TARA_R110000868_G_scaffold259361_1_pt1 | contig 38936 bp, 37 predicted proteins | sample TARA_R110000868 | Tara Oceans TARA_R110000868 (sample SAMEA4397489) | marine metagenome | biome: Polar Biome; feature: [SRF] surface water layer (ENVO:00010504); material: water (ENVO:00002006), including particulate matter (ENVO:01000060) such as... | depth 5 m | reverse complement strand
ACAAAGCCACCAAAGAAAGCTCCCAAAAAAGTATAAAAAAGCTTCAGTCCTAAAATCCAAGATTGGTTCCGAATCTTAAAGTATTCCTCTTGATACGAGCTTAAATAATCAACTGTTTGACCGCTTGTAAATTTTACAATAGAAAATTCAATCGCTTCTGTAAAAAGTGTGATTGTAAACATGCCAGTCAAGAAGCCAATAAAAAAGCGTATGAATTTCATTTTTTCCTATAGTGAGTAATTACAGTATTAAAATCCATTTCAGATGAAAACTTAACTACTTCTTTAAAAATCTCAGGATCTATTAAATTGATCTGTGAGAAATTGACGCAACCTTTTTGAAATTTGATACCATTACCAATAAATTTGCTTTTTGAGAATTTCATTACCTCAGGAAAAGCATACATCACCATAGAATGGAATGTGAAGTGTTTAGTAGTTTTTGCTAAACCATACTTAAAAATCCCTTCTTGTTCGTATAAAAAAGCGCCAGAACTACTCATGATTTTACCAATGCGTTCTGTAACCAAAGAATCTTCTGTAGAGATTATATCCCGAAGCTTAGATACTACTTCAACATCTTCATCACTTATTTCTTTTAGAAACGACTCATTCATTATGTTGATCAAAAAGGATTTGGTTTCCATCTGGGTCTGAAATACAAAAATGGCAAGGTCCTTTCTCTTCACTTATCGATGGAGATTCCATCAAGAAATCAATGCCCTTTTCTTTTAAATCAGAATGAATGGATCGAGCATCTTCAGGATTAAATGTGATAATATTCTCTTCAAACATATCCTGAAAGAGTCCAATTTTATAAGCTCCTCGTTGCATGATCATCCATTTTTCTTTTATCGACCCAAATTGGGTTAGCGCTTCAAACCCAAGTTTTTCATAAAAAGCTTTGGATGCCTTAATATCTTTTACCGCTAGTGAGAGAGAATGAGTTCCGAATTGTTCTTCCATACTATTATTTATTAGGTTTTAGTTGATAGGTTACTTCACCAAATTGAGCATATTCACCATTTCGAAGTACAAAATCGTTGACACTAATCTCGTTTGATTTTAGTAAAGTATATTCTGTTCTTCCTTGTTCAATTTCTGGAGTGCCCCAATGGATGATTAATGTTTGATCTTTAAAATTTCCACTTAGTGGAAATGATATTCCTCTAGAATCGAACCAGTATCCTGAGACTGTTCCATCATCCATTAACTTATAATATGAATGAGCATCCATACTAAATGAAGCGCTAGAAATACTATTTCTGAAAGTAAGTTTGAAAAATTGTTCATTTAATACCTGCTCCCATTTCATTTGAAAGTCAGCTTCATTACCCATTAAAAAGCCAGAACCTTTCCATTCTCCGAGAAATGAGTTTAGAGTTTGTGCTTGGCTGTCAATTGAACTTGCAGATAAAACTATTAGTAGAATAAAAGAAGGTATTTTCATAATTAGTCGAAGTTGGTTTTAGTCCAAGTCCATTGCATTCCTTTATCACCAGATTGATCTTCAATTCGGGCGGTAAGTTTATCACCTTCTCTTGAATAGATTATCCGTTGTGGGAAATCATTTTCAATATTTTCGAATACAACTTTTTGATGGGACAATTCTTTTAAAGTGAACGGTGTAGCAGGTCTTCCACTCGGACTTGCCAAATAAAGAATTTCATTATCGGATTGTACAATTCGTAGATATTCAAAGGAAGATCGTCCATTTCCGAAAACATCACGGTGAAGCCCTAGCATCATACCACCAGAAGAAGTTGACCAAAGTTCTTCCATTGTGGTTCCATTTTCTGAGCTTGACCAATAACCAGTCATCCATTCCAAATCGGATAAGGATTGTGCTTGAATTGTGATTGAGGAAAGAGTTATTGCAATAAGTAAGATTCCAGATTTCATGCGAAGATTTTAGTTTTGAGATTGAATCTCAAAACTAAAATCAACGGAGTTGTATGTATTGTAAAAAACCGACATTTTAGTTCTCAACGGGTCTTTTTAGTAAAAAATTAGCTAGACTTTCATCTTCAAAAAAATACTTCGATGGATCTTCTCCTGTAAACTCTTGGAAATTATTGATGAAATGAGATTGATCGTAAAATCCACTAAGCTGTGCAATTTCGCTCCAATTCATTTCTTTACCCTCAACCAGCTTAAAAATATAGTTGAAGCGAATAATCCGTGAATAAAATTTGGGTGAAAGCCCGATATATGTCTTAAACAATCGCTCCAATTTACGTTCATTGAGTTGGAGTTTTTTTGTTAACTCTGAAACAGAAATCAGTCCGTTTGTTTCAAAAATTAAAGAGAGGGCTTCATCAATATATCTGTCGTTTTCAATTTCTTTAAAGTCAATTTGAGAAAAAAAGGTATTCAGGAGTTCAACTTTTTGTTGGTAAGAAATAGTCGATAATAGTTGGTCTGAAATTAAAGAGAACTCATCTTTGAGATCCGAACTTAGGTCTACCACTTTATCACTTACGATGCTCATATCAACACCAAAAAGTTGAGCAACTGCTGCGGGTTTAAACTTAATTCCAATTATTCCAGATGTCGCGGTATTCTCTAGCAGAAAGTAATTTCTAATCTGACCTGCCAAAAGCATTTTGGATTGTATTTCCCATTTACCTGAGATATTAATTTGGTAGGTATCACCATAATGGAAAACCATTTCTGGAAAACCGTCAGGTATAATTTTCTGTTGACTGATTTCGGATTCATCATCTTCGACAATCCAATAACAATCAATAAATCTAGAAATAGAAGCTGGTGGTATAATCCTATCGTAAAGCATACAGCTATTTTTCTAGTGTATTTTCGACGGTAGAATTATTTTTTGAGGCTAAAAATCTAGGGTTTCGGAAAAGACCTGCACTAATTAGCGATATCAATAATCCAACGGGAAATATTTCTGTAAAAGTAATAGGTAGCCGATATAGTAGATTCTCATATTGATCTTTCATTTGATCCATCTGTTGAATTATTTCTTCCATTTCTGAAGATGTTGCTCCAGAATTACGTGCTTTTTCAATAATTGAATTTGTGTACTCGTTTATAAATGCATAATCAGTTACATATAAATTCACTTCCCAAGTGAAAACATAAACAATACCAGCTAAAAGCGAGATACCGATTCCAATTTTAAAAGCAGTCCCAAACTTAATGATACCTCCAAGTTCTTCGTCTCTATATTTTTTAGTTGCAACAAAAATCATGGAGAACCCAATAAGCATAATCGAGTACCCAATGGTTTCAGAAGCGAAGAAGGAATTCCCTCCAGATTTTGCGGCATAAATTCCAAGCATCATACTGCCAATTATAGTAGCTCCAGTAATTGAGCCATAAACTAGGATGATTCGATTCATTGTATTCATATCAATTAATTTTTTGTTGTGTTAATCAACCGTAAAGAAAAGCAATAGTAGGATTAATTCCCTCACCCAAAAGTATGATTTTGAGGAAATCATAAGAAAGAGTGAGCAATTTAACACGTTCAGTTCATGAAATGACTTGAAAGAAAAATAATTAACGCTAAGGAAGTAAGCACAGCAGAAAGGGTTCTAAATTTATTTGAACGATTCCATCTAGATTCGAAATCGGCTCTTACTTTTTTAATGGAATTCTCTTCCATTATTTCAATATCCATATTCTTTAACCTGTTATTTAAGGGGATATTGATCACAATGGTGGGAACTTGGGTGCAAATAAAATAGAAAGCCAATAAAATGATTAAGATTAAACTCTCTGGATAATTAAAATGAAGAAAAGATTGAACAAGTAAGAGTATAGAAGAGAGAATAGAACCAACCCAAACAATCATGAATAAAGGCTGATTTGTTTGAATAACAGAATCCATTTCTTTAAATGCCTGTAAAAAATTTCGGTCTGAAAGATTTTTAATTCCTGGCATTACAACTACTGTAAAAGCGAATAGAAAACCTGCAACCATTGAGACTAAAAATGTGGTGGTTATCAGGGTGATTTGAAAAACATCCATGCGATATCTTTGATTAATAGGTCAAAGAATGTATAAAATTCAAAGATATATTGGGCTATGATGGATTTTTTAAAGAAAACTTCACTCAATCAACCTAAGTGATTTCGCCTTCTCTACCGCTTGCGTACGTCGACTTACTTCCAGTTTCTCGTACAATTTAGAAAGGTGTGTTTTTACTGTATTAATAGAAACGAAAAGTTTTTCAGCAATTTCTTTATTTGAAAGGCCTTGAGCTACTAGTTCAAGAACTTCTATTTCGCGATCACTAATTCCCAAATAGTCGAGCGCTTTGGCATTCTTTTTGAATTGAGTAGGTTTTTGTTTAGGAGAAGTAAGTTTTTGCCCTACCCAAAGTCCTAATCCAGCAAACATTAATGCGATTATGAAAATGAATCCTTCAATAGAAAGATCTCGCACAAAGTATCGATATTCGAAATACTCAATTAAAAACACAAGTACTGCTAGTGCTAGACCATAAAAGGCAATGGTTTTTTTCATGAAGTAAGAATAATGAATGAGGAATAGAAAATGAAGAACTTGGACATTCTTTATTCTATCCTCAATAATACTACTTCAATAACTCTTCAGGATTCAAACCTTTCAAATCTTCAACCACAAACTTACGACCTTCTCGTATGAGCTCACCATCTAAATATACATTTGCACCAATGCACACTAAATCCCAATGGATATTACTGGAATTTCCGTTTGGCGCGATTTCATAGTCTTTGCCAAGTGTTAGGTGATTGGAACCATAAATTTTTTCGTCAAAAAGAATATCATACATTGGCTTTTCAATGATGGGATTAGTTCCAAAACTAAATTCTCCAAATCGGCGAGCACCTTCGTCTGTATCTAAAATATCTTTCAATGCAGCATTGTTCGAAGAATCGAAATCTACAACTATCCCATTTTCTACAACTAGTTTTACAAATTCGAAAGGCTTTCCTTGGTATACGGATGGCGCATAAGTAATTTGACCATTAACAGAATCCAGAATTGGAGAAGTAAAAAGTTCGCCATCTGGAATATTATGTGAACCGTAACAAGGAACCCAATTTTGTCCTTTCACAGAAAATTTAATATCCGTGCCTTCCCCTTTTAAATGAATAATATCCGTTTTTCGAAGACGAGCTTCGAGCGGTTCCATTGCTTTCTTCAGTTTGGCATAATCAACTAAACACGCATCATAATAGAATTTAGTGAACTCACGGGTAGGGAGTTTAGCATTCATTGCAAATGCTGGAGATGGATAGCGCATGATACACCACTTGGTGTTATTAACTCGCTCATCAAAGTGCACAGGTTTTAGAAAGTGCTCAGAATATGCTTTATTTGCTTCTTTACTTGCCTGAGAGTTTTCATAAATATTTTCTGAAGCCCGTATTCCAATAAAAACATCCATCTTTTTCATTAACGGTAGTTGATCTACCGAAGCTTGATTTTTCCAAAAATCCGTATCACCTTTTTCAACTAACAATCGTTGTGTCTCGGTATCCTCAATTTGTACAAAAGGATGCCCACCTTTTTCTCTAATTTGCTCAACTAAAGAGCGTAAAAGATTGATGCCGTTCAACCCAATAAGTTGAACCATTACATTTTCACCTTTCTGAAGCTGAGTTGAATGTTCAAGTATTAAAGTTGCGAGATTTTGATCGTTTTGTGAAATCACTGCGTGAAATTTTTAAATGATGAATGTTAATTTTTGAATGTAAGAAAAACGATTAACCATTAACCAATTTTACTACATTATCGCAAAGTATGATCTCCTTTGCATCGTTAGAAGCAAGTATTACTGTATTCCCTTTTTCTTTTTGTTGATGAACTATTCTAGAAACCAACTCATGACCTTTTTTATCTAAGTTTGAACCTGGTTCATCAAGAAATAGAATTTTGGAGTCCCGAACTAAAGCTGATCCAAGCTTAATTCGTTGTTGCTGCCCTGTTGAAAGTTGTTTGAACAGTTGATCAGCGTAACCTTCCATTTGAACAAAATTTAGAATTTCATGAGTTAAATCAGAGTTCTTTTCTACTCCACTTACTTCTTGTATAAATTCAAGATTCTCAAATGCCGTTAATTCACTATACAGATTTATATAAGGCGCTGCATAACTTATGAGTGGTTTAACATCCTCTTTTAGTAGAATTTCCATATTGCGCTTCCAAGTAATAGAACCAATTTTTGGACGAAGTAAAAAAGCGAGGCATTTTAATAAGGTCGACTTTCCACTTCCATTCGCACCTGAAATACCAAGAACGCCTTCAGAATGAGTAAAAGAAAGATCTGCAAAAACCGTTCTACGATTGTATGTTTTTGTAAGTTGATGAACCTCGAGATAAATCATGGCTAAAGGTACCAAGTTAATTGAAAATTACATTAGACATTTTTCTTTATAAACCATGAATAATTCCTAACGATAATAGGTTGTAAAGCGCTTGAAGACATACTATTTTCAACCACCTATTTAAACTCTAATATGCAGAAAGTAATTGATCAAATAACGGATCACCTTGTAACACTCGTTACCAACGATAAGGATGTCTATAACCCGAAAGAGCTATTAAAATCGGGGATTCCTTCATTTGTAGTTGAACGTATTCGGTTATTATTAGAAGATAAAGTTAAAGATGAAATAAGTGCAGTTGTTCCAGTTTGGTTTAAAGGAGATGCACGATTAGTTATTGAAGCTTTGGAGGATTATACACGTTCTGCAGTAAGTAATTCACACATACCAAAAGAGCATCTATATGAAATTATAAATAGTGTAGTAAAAGATATTATCTATGTTTTTGTAGAACCGCGAAAGAATATGGCGGAATATATTTTCAGAGATAATGATGAACTTAGCTTTCAAGAATTAGAAGAAAGGTGTGCTCACCTAACTATTTATAAGCATTTTGGGGCAGCCATTCCTTTGTATATGAAAAAAAGAGAATTGGAATCATTAAGTAAAGACCGCTGTAAGGTTCTTATTCATAAATTAGACGCGAAACTTGTTGCTTCATATACTGCTAATGATTGGGCACAGAAACTTGAACAATTGTTTGTTCTTTTTGGGGGTAAAGTTGACCCGCTACTATTGGCTACTTTTTTTGAGGATAAAGGGTTGTATGGTATGGCAGGGAAGTTCGAACATCTTAAAGTAAGCCTCACAAAAACAGATTTTATTGAAATTATCTCATCCGAAGATAGCGCTGCATTCTCACCAGACTTAAAACCAAAAGAGCATAATAAAAAAGAACGGAAACTCGGATCAGAAGAAGTAAAGAAAATTTCAGCCAAAGATCAGGCAGAGCAAAATCTAGTGGAAGATTTTTTTGGTAATTATGAAGAAGAGCCTAAAGATGAAATTGCAACATTAGCGGGTCAGTTTGCTGAAGGTAGTTTGACGGATGATGAAATGTCAGAACTATTATCTGATATTGCAGGAGATGGCGTTGTTGAAGTAGACAATTATGATCACGTTGACTCTTTAAATAAGTTATTCTCATTAAATAGCGAAAATGATGAGGAATCTCAGGTTTCTGAAACATCAGAAGAAATAGCAGCTAAGCTAAAAGAAAAAAAAGAAGAGGATACTGAAGACATAGCTGAGTTTAGAGAGAATCTTGTTTCAATTCTGGATCAAGCAAAACATTCATATGAGAATATAGATAGAAAAGAAGCACTCGAAGACATAGTAGTTGATGAAGAAGATCCACAGGAAGACACTGATCATGAAGAAAGTATATTTATAGAAGAAGAAAATGATCTGGAGGAAGTAGAAGGTGAAGAGAAACCTATTTGGGCTAAGTTTATAAATGAAGATCAGATGGATGTGATAATGGGTGGCAAACGGAATAAGCCTAAAGAAACTCCAGAGATTAATGCTGAACCAGAAGATGAAATTGAAGTTGATGATAATTATTCAGAAAATCCTTTCATTGATGATGATGCGAACGAAGATATCCTAACTGATGATATCATTCTTAAAAATGTTCTAGAGGATAGAAAGCTAGAATTTATAGATGTTATTTTTAGTGGGTCAGAAAAGAATTATGATAAAGCATTGACTAAAATGGATAGCTTCAAAACTTGGAAGGAGACTTCCAAGTTTATTCAAAAAGAGATTTTTTTAAAGAATGATGTAGATATGTTCTCTGGTGCAACTGTCGATTTTACAGACAGAATTCACCAATATTTTAATGAGCAACAGAATAGTTAAGGAGTCTGATGGAAGCAAATGACAAAGTAGAACGCCTACAAGAACTTCGTAAAGAAGTACTTAAAGGGGGCGGAAAAGCACGCATTCAAACACAGCACGATAAAGGCAAATTAACTGCAAGAGAACGGGTTAACCTATTACTTGATAAAGGTAGTTTTGAAGAAATTGATGCTTTTGTAACTCATCGAAGCACAGCCTTTGGACTAGAGACACAAAAATTTTTAGGGGATGGAGTCATAACGGGTTTTGGTAAAATTCATGAAAAGCCAGTGTACGTATTTAGTCAAGACTTTACGGTATTCGGTGGTTCACTTTCGGAGACTCACGCAGAAAAAATCTGCAAGATTATGGATATGGCGATCAAAAACGGTATTCCCGTAATTGGTTTAAACGATTCAGGAGGGGCTCGAATACAAGAAGGAGTAACCTCACTTGGTGGATATGCAGAAGTGTTTTGGAGAAATACAATGGCTTCTGGGGTTGTCCCTCAAATTTCAGCAGTAATGGGACCGTGTGCTGGAGGTGCTGTTTACAGTCCGGCGCTAACAGATTTTATTTTTATGGTTGAAAATACCAGCTATATGTTTGTTACTGGACCAAATGTTGTAAAAACGGTTACTCACGAAGAAGTTACTTCAGAAGAGCTTGGCGGAGCAACAACTCATAATACAAAATCTGGCGTGGCTCATTTCGCGACGGCAAATGATGCAGTTTGTCTACAAGAAATAAGAAAATTGATGAGCTATATTCCTCAAAACTGTGAGGAAAAAGTTCCAATGATTCCTTCAAAAGATCCTGATGTTGGTAAAGCAAAAAGCCTTGAATCTATAGTTCCACTAAATCCGAATAAACCTTATGACATTCATGATGTTATTCAAGGCGTTGTAGACAAAGATTCGTTTTATGAAGTACAAAAAGATTATGCCGAAAGTATTGTTGTAGGATTTGCAAGGCTCGGTGGGAGAAGTATAGGTATTGTAGCTAACCAACCATTGTCTATGGCAGGAGTATTAGATATTCGTTCTTCGCTAAAAGGAGCCCGTTTTGTTCGTTTTTGTGATGCCTTTAACATTCCACTTATTGTTTTTGAAGATGTCCCAGGATTTTTACCTGGTACAGATCAGGAATGGGGCGGGATTATCAAACACGGAGCGAAATTACTCTATGCATTTTGTGAAGCAACGGTCCCAAAAATGACGGTAATTACCCGCAAAGCATACGGCGGTGCCTATGATGTGATGAATTCTAAGCACATTCGGTCTGACTATAACATTGCTTGGCCAACAGCAGAAATTGCTGTTATGGGTACAAAAGGCGCCGTTGAAATCATCTTCAGAAAAGAAATTAGTAAAGCAGATGATTCAGTTGCTAAACAAAAGGAATTGGAAGATCAGTATTCGGAAGAATTTGCACATCCATACAAAGCTGCAGCACGTGGTTTTATAGATGATGTAGTTCTGCCTTCAGAGACGAGAAATAAACTCATTAAAATGTTAGAAATTACTCAGCACAAGGTCGATACAGTTCCAAAGAAAAAGCACGATAATCTTCCGCTTTAGGATTACTTGCGGTCAATTATCGCTAACGTACACCTTGAGGTACAAACCAATTTACCCCGTTCATCTACAATCTTAGTTTCCCAAACGTGAATAGAACGCCCCGTTTGAATTGGGATAGCGGTTGCAGTTACTTTTCCTCCCTCAGGAACTGGTCGATGATGGTTCGCATTAATTTCAATTCCTGCCGCTGTTTTATCTTCAGATAAGTAAGTCCATGCTCCGACTGAGCACAACGTCTCTGCCAAAGCAACAGAAGCACCTCCATGTAAAATTCTAAAAGGTTGAACTGTATTTTTGTCTACAGGCATTTCGGCAATCATTTCATCACGACTTATTTTAAGGAACTTTATTCCTAAAGCCGTACCCATATCGGATTGATTTTGTTTTAAAAACCAGTCAACTCTTTTTTTTATTGATTCTTCTATAATCATTACTTGCTTAACAGTGTTAAGTTGAGTATTTATTTGGTGGAACCGCTTTCATGTTTTCATCTGAAAGTGTATCTACCGTTATATAGTAACAAGACTAATTGAAAGTATGAAATATGAGCCAGCGGTAGTACCTCTTTTATTAGAAGAGGGAATGAAAAAAAACAAATTAGGGATAGTCTCAGCTGTTAAGCGAAAAGGAGAGTGGATTGAAACTTCTGTGGAAGAATTCAAAGAGAAAATATGTCATCTAGCTCTAGGGTTATATCAACTAGGAGTAAGAAAAGGCGATCGGGTTTCTATTCATTCAGAAAATAGTACTGAATGGTTAATCTGTGATCAAGCAGTACTTTCTTTAGGAGCAGTAAATGTAGCTGTATATACAACTCAGCCTGCAGATCAAATCAAATATATTCTTGAGAATTCTGAGGCGATTGTACATATCGTTTCAAATGATGATTTGTTTGGAGAAACTAAACCGCTTGTTAAGGGAATTACATCGATTAAAGCGATTATATGTATTCAGCCTTCATCACATAAAAAACTAAAGGGGTTTGAAGAAGTAATAGAAATAGGGAAACAGCTGGATATTGAACAACCGTCTCTTTTCAATGAACTAAGGAACGCAATTTCTCCAGATGATTTAGCAAATATAAATTATACTTCTGGAACTACAGGGGTTCCAAAAGGAGTGATGCTAACTCATATGAACTTGGCATCAAACGCAATTGCATCATTAGAACGAATGCCATTTAAAGGGGAAAATTTTGAGTCCCCAAAAATACTTTCTTATCTGCCTTTGGCTCATATGTTAGAGAGGATTGCCTCTTACTTATATATCTGTTCGGGAGCTTCTATTTATTATGTGGAAGATGTACAAGATTTCAGAACTGATTTGGTGACAATTAAGCCAATTTATTTTGCAACCGTACCAAGATTGTTAGAAAAAATTATGACAGGAATAAAAGTACGAGGGCAAGAATTTTCAGGATTAAAGAAAAGACTGTACTACTGGGCAGTAAATTTTGCTGAAGAATACGATCCTGAAAAGCCTTTAGAAGGGATAAAAGCTCTTGAATGGAAGTTTGCTGATAAACTTGTTTATTCAAAAATAAGAGAAGGTTTGGGAGGGAATTTAGTTGGAACCACTGTTGGTGGTGCAGCTTTGGCGCCTAACGTGATGAGGTTTTTTAATGGAATCGGATTGAAATGTGGAATGGGGTATGGTTTAACTGAGACCTCACCAATTATGACCTCAAGTTTATCTGATGTAATTAGAATTGGTTCAGCAGGTAAAGCTATTGCCGATGTAGAGATACGAATTGCTGAAGATGGAGAGATCCAAACAAAAGGGCCAAATCTAATGAAAGGCTATTACAAATTACCCGATAAAACGGCTGAAGTAATGACCGAAGATGGATGGTTTTGTACAGGTGATATAGGGCATATTGATGAGGAGGGTTGGGTATTTATTACAGATAGAAAGAAATCAATGTTTAAGCTTTCTACTGGGAAATATGTAGCACCTCAACCCATTGAAAATGCACTTATCAATAGTGGATTTATTGACCAAGCAATGGTTGTAGGAAGTGAAGAGAAATTTTGTGCTGCTTTGATTATTCCAGATTGGAAAAACATGGAGAAAAGATTCAAACAAAAAGGAAAAGGTTTTCCCTCAGAGGATGTTACATCAAATGACGATATAATTGAACAGATTCAACTAGAGATAGACAAAGTAAATCGAAAACTTCCTCATTGGGAACAGGTCAAAAAGTTTAAACTTCTAGCAAATCCATTCAGCATTGACAAGGGAGAATTAACGCCGAAAATGAGTGTAAAAAGAAGTGTTGTTAGGCAAAATTATAAGGATGAGATAGAGTCAATTTACGTTGAATAAAAGGAGAGAAATGAAAGAAAATGAGTACAAAATTAGAAAAGTGGCTGTTCTCGGTTCAGGAGTCATGGGTAGCCAAATTGCCGCTCATTGTATAAATGCGGGCTTAGAAGTGACACTTCTAGATTTAAAGAGTGATGATCCTAAGCGACCAAATAAAATAGTTGAAGAGAGTATCCAAAATATATTAAAACTTAAACCAGCTCCTTTCGGGTTACCAAGTTTTGCTAACCGAATTAGAACTGGGAACTTTGAAGACGATTTCAATAAGCTAAAAGAAGTTGACTGGATTTGTGAAGTTATTATAGAACGAATGGATATCAAAAAAGATATGATGTCTAAAATCGATAAGGTTAGAGAAAAAAATACCATTGTAAGCTCGAATACATCTGGGCTTCCAATTTCAGAAATAAGTAACGATTGTTCAAATGAGTTTAAGAAACACTTTCTTGGAACTCATTTTTTTAACCCTCCTAGATACATGAAGTTATTGGAAGTTATTCCTACGAATTCAACTTCAGAAGAGGTAGTGGATTTCATGAAGAGCTTTTCAGAAAGAGTGCTTGGTAAAGGGGTAGTAGTTTGTAAAGATACTCCCAACTTTATTGCAAACAGGATCGGTGTTTTCTCTATGGCTTCCATTATGCCCGCATTTTTTTCCGGTAGATTTAGAGCAGAAGAAATTGATCAACTTACAGGACTGTTAACAGGGTATGCTAAATCATCAACTTTTAGAACAGGAGATATTGTAGGGCTTGATGTGATGGCTCATGTGTCAAAAAATATTTACCCAATGATTCCTGAAGATGAAATGAGGGAAGTTTTTAAACTACCTGATGGGTTTGTTAATATGGTTTCTGAAGGTAAGCTGGGAAATAAATCGGGCTCTGGATTTTATAAAAAAATACAAACTAAAACCGGTAGAGAATTCCACGTAATCAATCCAGAAACCTTCGAATATGAGCCACCTCAACTTTTAGAGGATTCTGTATTAGAAGAAGCTAAGAAGATTCGAACTTCGAAAGAACGGCTTCAATTTTTAAGTTTCCATGATTCAGAAATAGGTGAGTTTATTTGGGAAACTCAAAGAGATCTACTTTTGTATTCTGCACATAGAGTTCCTGAAATTTCAGATTCTATCGAAGCCATAGATCGAGCAGTTAAATGGGGTTTCAATTGGGAACTTGGTCCATTTGAACGTTGGGATGCTTTGGGAATTGGAAAAGTAATTGAACGAATTAAAGCGGAAGGAAAAAAAATCCCAAAACTTGTGTTGGAGCTTCAGTCCGCTGGTTTCGAATCATTCTATAAAGAGGGAAAAGTTTACGATCCTGTTTTAAAGAAAATGATAAATCAATCTCCAAAAGCCATTGGTGAACTGACAGTTGCATCAATAAGAGATACAAAAAAACCATTCTTTGAAAACGATTCTGCAGCTTTATTGGATATGGGAGATGGAGTTGCTTTATTCGAATTTAAAACTAAGAATGCGACCTTAGGATTTGAACTCGTTAAGTCTTTAGAGAATTCATTAACCTCAGTAGAAAAGCATTTCAAAGCCTTAGTAATCAGTCATGATGGAGATAATTTTGCTCACGGTGCTAATCTTATGGAAGCCGTTCAAGCGGTACAAAATGGAAAGTTTGAAGATGTAGTTGAAGCAGTAACAAACTTTCAAAGGACGGCAGTCAAATTACGGTATTCCTCATTTCCAGTGGTTTCTGCCCCTTTTGGTAGGACTTTAGGTGGCGGAACCGAGTTTGTGCTGTACTCTGATCTCGTAGTAGCACATCATGAGCTATATATGGGGTTAGTTGAAGTGGGTGTAGGTTTGATACCGGCTGGTGGAGGTACTACAGAACTTCTAAAAAGAGCTATGAATAAACTTGAAGATGAATCTGATCCAATTCCTTATATACGGGAAGTCTTCAAAACTATAGGGTTGGCAAAAGTATCTGATAGTGCACATAGTGCACGAGACATTGGATTTTTAAGGGGTCAAGATCTTATTGTAATGAATCGAAATCTTCAACTTAGTATTGCAAAAGAAGAAGCTCTAGCGATGGTTAAATCAGGTTATCAGCCCCCTGCAAAAGAATCTTTATATGTTCTTGGAGAAAAAGCTTTAGGAGTATTAAAGATTATGCTCTATGTAATGAACGAAGCTGGATTTGCGACTGATTACGATAAAATTGTAAGTGGAAGAGTAGCCCATGTACTAACTGGTGGAGATCTCAGTGAACCTCAAGATATTTCAGAAGATTACCTTTTAAAATTAGAAAGAGATGCAATTATAAAATGTTTAAAAGACGAAAGAACACATGCACGAATTGAACATATGTTAAAAACAGGAAAACCATTGAGGAATTGAAATGAGGGAAGCATTTATTGTTATTGCTAAAAGAACTGCTTGTGGAAAAGCAAATAAAGGATCATTAAGATTTACCTATCCAGATACACTTGGTGGAGAAGTGATAAAGGATTTGCTAAGAGCTGTTCCAAATTTAGATCCTAAAGAAGTAGATGATGTAATTATTGGGTGTGCTTTTCCTGAAGCATCACAAGGATTAAACATTGCAAGACAAATTTCAATATTAGGGGGCTTACCTGATTCGGTTGCTGGAGTGACTGTAAATCGTTTTTGCTCATCAGGTCTACAATCTATTTCTATGGCTTCGGAAAGAATTATTGCTGGCGGTGCAGATATAATTATTGCTGGCGGAGTTGAATCAATGAGTATGGTTCCAATGGGTGGAATTTCTTTTCAACCAAATCCAGAGCTTGTAGATTCTCGTCCTGAAGTATATATAAATATGGGACTCACAGCAGAAAATGTTGCCAAAAAGTATAATATTAGTCGTGAAGATCAGGACGTGTTTGCATATCAAAGTCATCAACGATCGATTACAGCTTGGGAAGAAGGAAAATTTGATAAGCAAATTACCCCAATTGAAGTGGTAGAAAAGAAAGTAAGTACCACTGGTGAAATTATTAGTGAATCATATACTTTTGCAAAAGACGAAGGTCCCAGATCGGATACTTCGACAGAAGTTTTAGGGAAATTAAGAGCCGTGTTTAAAGTTGGTGGAACTGTAACGGCGGGTAACTCATCCCAAATGAATGATGCCGCAGCAGCTGTTTTAGTAATGAGTGGAGATAAATTAAAAGAATTAGGTGTTAGCCCAATTGCTCGATACGTCGGATTTGATGTTGCAGGTGTTGCCCCTGAGTTTATGGGTATAGGGCCTGTAGAAGCTGTTCCAAAAGTTTTTAAAAGAACTAAACTTGGTTTAAAAGACATAGATTTAATCGAACTAAATGAAGCATTTGCAGCTCAAGGCTTAGCTGTTATAAGAAAACTGGGTTTTAATCAAGAAATTACAAATGTAAATGGAGGTGCAATTGCAATGGGGCATCCATTAGGTTGTACAGGGGCAAAGCTTACAACTCAAATATTACACGAAATGCAGCTTAGAAAATCAAAATATGGTCTTGTAACTATGTGTATAGGTGGCGGAATGGGTGCTGCAGGGATCTTTGAAAATCTAAACTAAGGCTGTTATATGTTTACTGATGATACTCTTACGGGAAAAACAATTTTAATTACGGGCGGCGGAAGCGGTCTTGGTTTAGCTATGGCAAAAGGTTTTGCACGAAGTGGAGCTAATATTGCAATTTGTGGAAGAACAGAATCAAAATTACGAAAAGCTGTAGAAGAAATTAAGACAGAGAATGGATCAATTGATGTTAGAAGTTATGTGAATGATGTTAGGGATCATGAAGCAGTAACAAATATGATCTCTGTTATTGTTTCTGATTTTGGATCATTAGAAGGCTTGGTAAATAATGCTGCTGGTAATTTTCTTTCCGCTTCAGAGGATCTAACTCCAGGTGGATTTAAAGCTATAATTGATATAGTACTTCATGGAAGCTTCAACTGTACACATGCTTTTGGCAATTATCTTATAGATAATAAAAAAGAAGGTTCAATTTTAAATATTGTTACTACTTATGCTGAAAGTACAGGATGTGCTTTTGTACTTCCTTCAGCTTGTAGTAAAGCAGGTGTTCTTGCAATGACCCGATCTTTAGCATTTGAATGGGCTGAATATGGGATTCGTGTTAATGCAATTGCTCCAGGACCATTTCCAACAAAAGGAGCTTGGGCAAGATTGGTTCCCGATAAAATGATTGAGAAACTTTTTATAAAAAAAATTCCAATGAAGAGATATGGAAAACATGAGGAACTTGCTAATCTAGCTACGTTCCTCATGTCTGACCTTGCACCTTATATAACAGGAGAATCGGTAGTAATAGATGGGGGAGAGCGACTTCAAGCAGGTCAGTTTAATTTTATCAACGATTTAATGTCGCGAAAGAAATTAAAAGCTGCGTTTAAGGCGATGAAGCCTAAATGATTCTATTTAGAATAATTGACCAATAACAATCATCATCAAAATTAGCGTGAAATAAACCATATTGGTAGAACCATTTGGTTTATGGAGTCCTAATACTTGTTTGTTGATGAAGTGTTCTAGTCCCAATTTGTAATATTTGTCGTATAAACTTGATTTCATGATGATAGCTTAAAATTGTTAATAAGTGAGTGTGTAGAATTATTGATTATTTACTCTTTTCTCGAGTGCAACAATTCTTTCTTCGAGTCGCTTTACCTCTAATTCATGATGGTCTACATGTAAAACTTTGCCATCAATAATAGTTTCAACCCAAATTTGCTCGCCTTTATCATATTTAGCTGTAGTAATTAAATCAAAAGTATTTCGATCATAAAGTTTCCAAACACCATGTGGTTTGTATCGTTCTCCAACTTTATAGTAATGTCCTTGTTGAAGAATATTTCCATCAGTAGTTGTATAAACAACATCATAATTGTTCCCGCTTACATGCGTAACAATTTTTTCATTTTCAGTATTTGCAATTGTTTGCTGCGCATTTGTCACTGTGAGTGACATTGCAGTTAGGAAAGCAAGGGTAAATAATATTTTTTTCATGGCAATACCTCTCTAAGTTTGTGCCTTTCCAATGTTACCAAATTGTTAACACAAAGTAAAATTAATATTACCTAAATACTTATTTAATGTTAAGAGAATTGTTTTAGTCGTTGCTCAACTCTCTCTACATGTATCGCTAAACGTAAAGCATCATAGCTTGTATAAGCTGAATGCTTGTTCAATTGGATTGATTTAAGAAACAGAAGTGCAGCTTTTTCTGCTGAAGTTGCTGGATCGAAGACCTGTTTTTCAAAATAAAGACGATTACTTTCGTTGATGCGTCCCAATTTTATAGTTTGAGCAGGTACATTACATTCAAGAATCTCATTCTTATTTGATATAATTCGTTTATGATGATTTTCTGTTGCGCCTGCATATACATTAATAGATGCGGATGACCCACTATCAAAACGAAGAAAAAGATGAATAACTATTGGGTGGCCCTCAGTAAGGCTTATTTGTTTAGCTTCAATATGATGAATACCACTATCAATCCATTTTAAACACAATCCAAGTTCATCTATCCATAGATGCCGGAATTCATATTCTATATCAACGAGTTGATTTCTATTCACTTCTTTTTCAATGTGTATGAAACTAGGACGGGTGATTTTGTCCATCATCCATTGAGTAGCAGGTGCTAAGGTAGGCCAATGAGCAAATTGAACAAATACCCCTGCTTCTTTTGCGGCTCTGTGAATTTTATCTAGTTTGGAGGAATCAGTTGGCTGTTTGGCAATAAAAAAACAATTGAACCCTTTGTGAATCCCTTCCAATAAAAGATCAAGATTTTGGAGAGATTCATCTAGAATAAAACAAGCATCAACTTTATCTAAGTCATTTATAGAGGGAACAAGATCAACTTGGCGGACAATACTATGTGGTCGAAGATGTCCTTCCCATGCTAAGCCACGGGTTGCATCTCCTACAATACCAACTTTCATAAGCGTAAAATTTATTTACGCTTAAAATGCACATGGAGTTTGAAATTTACAACTGGGTTAATAAAGCTAGAAATGCTTTAATCGGGCATTACAACGGCTAGTATAAAGTAAGCTAGTATCGTAAAGCCGTACATAAAGGCGAAGATGATGAATAATATTCGAATAATTGTAGGATCCCATCCTAAATATTCTGCCAAACCACTGCATACTCCAGCGATCATTTTGTCCTTTCTTGATTTCCTTAATTTAGCAGGCATAACAAAACATGTTTAGTTGAATTCGTGCTAAGAGTACGAAACTTTAAACAAGTTGTTGCAAAAAAGTTTTATGTATAGAAAGCAGGGTAATTTGTTTCGTTTTTAAGCTTATTCTTTGGAACTAATAACTACTTGAAATCAATTTAGTTTGTATGAAACATCGTCCTTATTTATTTCAGATAGATAGCAAAATCCGTAAGTCCGATCTAGCTAATTACTCAAAAGCAGTATTTGTTTTGCATGATCAATTAAATTTAGAAGCGTGGCCAGATTGGGTTAAAGAAGAAAAGCCACTTTTAATCTTTATTGAATCAAAAGAAAAAGGGGAATCACTACCGTATCATAAGAAGAAGCTTATCTATTTATTAAGCTCAATGCGTCATTTTGCTTTGGAATGTAATGAGGCGGGTTATCCGGTATTCTATCATTCTATAAATAAACATTACGATAGTGGATTGGATAGAATATTAAATTCTTATCAGGCACTTCATATCACCTTTATGACTCCTTCTGAATGGGATTCAAGAGAAAGGTTGAGAGTAGTTAAGGAGAAATATTCAAAAAGAGTAGATGAAATTCCAAGTAATTTTTTTTTGGCAGATGTAGTTCAATACAAAGAAAAAATTAAACCAGGTTATAGATTGGAATTCTTTTACCGGGAAATGCGTCGCCAAACAGGCTATCTAATGGATGGAGATAATCCTGAAGGAGGCGAGTGGAATTATGATGATCAGAACAGGGAAAAATTACCGAAGAAGGTCATAATTCCAGAGAAAGAATTATTTAAACTTGATGAAATTACCTCTGAAGTAATAGAATTTATAAGGAATAATTTTAAGGAACATTTTGGGGAGATCGAAAACTTCAATTATGCTGTTACGAGAAAGCAGGCATTATTTAAGATGAATCAATTTATTGATCAATGTCTTGACCAGTTTGGGCCTTATGAGGATGCGATGGCAATAGACGAGCCTATTTTATTTCATTCTCAACTTTCTATGTATTTAAATAATGGTTTATTACTTCCTGAAGAAATATGTAATAAAGCTCAAGATGCTTATCAAAATGGAAATGCGAGACTTAACTCAGTAGAAGGACTAATTAGACAAATTATAGGTTGGCGGGAATTTGTAAGAATCTATTATGAAGCGATGATGCCTAAAGTAAGAGAAGTGAACCACTTTGACTTCACAAAATCATTACCGGAAATGTATTGGACAGGAGACACTAAAATGCATTGTATGAGTGAATGCTTAAAGCCAGTAATAAAAGACGGGTATTCACATCATATCCCAAGATTAATGGTTTTAAGTAATTTTAGTAATCTAACAGAAACAGATCCAAGAGCATTAAATAAATGGTTCTGGTTTGCTTATATAGATGCGTACGAATGGGTGGTTTTACCTAATGTACTTGGAATGTCGACGTATGCAGACGGTGGAGTTTTGGCTTCTAAACCTTATATAGCAGGCGGTAATTACATTAATAAGATGAGCGATTATTGTAAAAACTGCAGCTATTCGATAAAAGATAAAACGGGTGAAAATGCCTGCCCATTTAATTATCTATACTGGAACTTCGTAGATAAACAACGAGAGACTTTCTCAAAAAATGGACGTTCGAATTTTATGGTAAATATATTTGATAAAAAGTATGAGGAAGAAAAAACACAGATCAGAAATGATAGCGAGAAGTTTATTGAAAATATAAACCGCAGTTAAATTCGAATATCTGATTCTTACTAGCATTTTTATGCAGTATGATCAGAAGAATGTGTCACATACATTCCTCTATCAACTTAAATAAATGGAGGGGTTATGAAACGAGTTATTTACCTATTAGTTTTTTCAACTATGTTACCTGCAATTGTAAAAGCACAAGCTTTCAATTTTGATATCGGATTCGCACTAGGAACTCCAAACGGAAGTTTTCAGCAATCACTAGATCGTAATTCCTATGGACTAGATATCGGAGCCACATACCAAATTGGGAATTCACCTTTTCATATTGGTGGGGGATTAGTTTATCAAAACTTTGGCTGGAGCGAGCGTTCGGAATATTTCAGTCCAGATATTCCAGAAGTAGAACTAAGAGTGCGTACAACAAACAATATGGTTACTCCTCATCTATTGGTGAGAATAGAGCCAAATTTAGGTGTAATTAGTCCTTTCGTAGAAGGTATGTACGGGTTTAATTATTTGTATACAGAGAGTTCAGTTTTAGACGATTGGGATGAAGAAGAAATCGCAAGCTCAGTTAATTACGATTCCTATACCTCAAGCGTTGGAATAGGAGGAGGAGTAAAATTTAAACTTTACGAAGGATATGATGAAGACGGTGATTTTATAGGCGTATCATTGATCCTAAAAACAAAGTATATGCTTGGTGGTGAAGCAAATTATTTAAAAGAAGGAGGGTTGGTAAGAACAAGGAGAGGGATTGATTATGATGTTTCAAGATCACGAACGGATCTAACTACGTTTAATGTAGGGTTTGTCTTAAATTTTTGATTTAATTAGATGGAATGAGGATTCTTCATTATCGGTTTGTGTATTCACTATGCAAACCGATACGAAGAATATTAACAGCTACAGAAAATTTTCTAGAAATAATAAAGAACCTAATCCTGAAGGGGAATACGTTCTTTACTGGATGCAAACAAATAGGCGTTTTCAATACAACTACGCCCTTGAATATGCAGTGGCGTGGGCAAATAAGCTCGGAAAGCCACTTCTAATTTATGAAGGTCTGAATGTAGACTATCCTTGGGCATGCGATCGATTCCATACTTTTTTAATGCAAGGTATGAAAGAAAATTTGGATCATGCCCAATCAAAAAAGCTCAATTTTTTTAGTTATTTGGAACAAGAATCTGGTGAAGGTAAAGGACTTTTGTACCATTTAGCTGAAAAAGCATGTGTAGTTATTTCAGATGAATTTCCCGTATTTATTATTAGAAAACACAATGAGGTAGTAGCCTCAAAGCTTGATATCCCTTACATCACAATTGATTCGAATGGTTTAATCCCTTTAGGTATAACTGATAAAGATCCTTACTCCGCGTATCTTTTTAGAAAGGTTATGCAGAAGCATTTTGTAGAGGCTTACACGAATCCTCCAAAGCAGAACCCGATTGAAGATTTGGTTAATAAAGAAACTATTTTGATGTCAGAAGTTTTCCTAGAAAAATACCCAAGAGCAGACAACCTTTTAACAGATATTCCGGATACGATTTCAAAACTAGAAATCAATCATTCAGTAGGAGCGATTGAAATAGAAGGAACTCGAACAGCCGCTTTAAAACAACTCGATCATTTTATTGATCAAAGTTTAATGGAATATGGCGAAAAGAGAAATCACCCAGACGAAAAGAAAACAAGTGGGTTAAGTGGTTGGCTACATTTCGGGAAAATAAGTGAGTATGAAATTGTAAAAGCTACGCTAGAGCAGCAATCAGAAAAATGGGACTTATCTGCAATTACACCGAATGGAGGAAGTAGGGCAGGGTTCTTTAATGGAGATTCAAATATTGATGCATTTTTGGATGAAGTGATAACATGGCGTGAAGTTGGTTTTCATTATGCACATCATCGAGAGGATTACGATCAATTCGAAAGTTTACCTGATTGGGTTATAGAAAGTATGAATGAACATGAAAATGATCAAAGAGAATGGGTTTATTCGTTAGAGGAGTTCGAGCAATCAAAAACTCACGATGAGTTATGGAATGCAGCTCAAACTCAACTTAGGAAAGATGGGATAATACATAACTATCTAAGAATGCTTTGGGGAAAGAAAGTAATTGAATGGACACCAGATTATCGAACAGCTCTAGATTACCTTGTAGAGTTAAATAATAAATATGCTATCGATGGACGAGATCCAAATAGCTATTCAGGAATTTTTTGGTGCATGGGTCGTTTTGATCGCGCATGGCAAGAACGAGAAGTTTTTGGTAAGCTTCGTTATATGACCAGTGATAGCACTCGGAAAAAAGTGAAACTTAAGCAGTATCTAGATAAATACGGAAGCCAGAAGAGTTTACTCTAGTTTGAAAGTTGAGATTTTTGCAAGCTAACCTTATATATTGCACATATTTTAATTAATCCAACTCCATGGATCTCTTTCAAGATAAAAAGCAGCAAGGGTTTAGTGTAAGCGAGCCAAATAAGTACGACTACCACCAGCCATTAGCTACAAGAATGAGGCCTAACTCCCTAGATGAGTTTGCTGGCCAAGAACATTTAGTTGGTGAAGGTAAAATGTTACAACGAATGATAGAAAGTGGCGTGATTGGTTCACTCATTTTCTATGGACCTCCTAGTTCTGGAAAAACTACTCTAGCTCATGTAATATCTAAAGAAATAAAAGCAGCTTTTGAAATTATAAATGCAGTTCTAGATGGAATAAAAGAGTTGCGAGTTGTAGTAGAAAAAGCAGAGAAACTTAGAAAACTAAACGGTCGTAAAACCATTCTTTTTGTAGATGAAATTCATCGGTGGAATAAAGCCCAACAAGATGCGCTCCTTCCTCATTTAGAAAGTGGAATAATCACATTGGTTGGGGCAACTACAGAGAACCCATTTTACTCGTTGGTTAATCCATTACTTTCTAGGTGTCAATTATTTGAGTTAAATCCATTACGAGTAGATCATGTTCGTAAAATGATTTTTAGAGCGCTTAGCGATGAAAAACGAGGACTTGGAGATAAGAAAATAGAAGTAACTCCTAAGGCAATAGATCATTTAGCGGATTATGCAGGAGGTGATGTTCGAAATGCATTAAATGCTCTTGAAGTTGCAGTGTTATCATCAAAGCCTGATGAAAATGGTTTAATTCTAATTGATTTAAAAATTGCTAAAGAGAGCATACAACGACGTACTGTTAGATACGATAGAACTGGGGATGAGCACTATCACTATATTTCAGCATTTATCAAATCTGTACGAGGTTCTAATCCAGATGGCGCTTTGTATTGGATGAATGCAATGTTGGAAGGCGGGGATGATCCTAATTTTATTTTTAGACGTATGTTTATTCTGGCAAGTGAAGATGTTGGACTTGCTGAACCAAATGCAATTACGATAGTTAACTCTTGCCACGAAGCATTTATGAAGTGTGGTATGCCTGAAGGAATGTTTTTTTTATCTCAGGCAGCATTGTACTTGGCAATGTGTCCAAAAAGTAATAGTACGCTGGGTATTTTTAAAGCAAGCAGTGAAATTAAAGAAAAAGGTGTTGGTAATGTTCCATCTTATTTAAAAGATAAAACGGCAAATAAACTTTCTGCTAGGTATCAGGATATTGAAAATGCTTCTAAGGATTATAAGTATCCTCATTCATATCCTGGGAATTGGATAGAACAACAATATCTTCCAGATTTGTTGAAGGGCAAATCATTTTATGAAGCTGGGAAAGAAGGTCGAGAAGGATTATTGAAAAAGAGATTAGATTCGATCAAAGGAGTAGATCAATCAGAGAAATAAAAAACAGGCGAAGAGGATCAGCACTTCGCCTGTTGTTGTTGGAGTCACTAATACTACCGGAAGGTGAATCGCAGCCTAACCAACCTGATCCCCCCGGCTATGTATTAGGCGGAATAAAACATGAAACAAATAGTTTAATATATTTGTTAATCACACATAAAATGATACGGACAAATTTAATTAAAGCAAAACATAATTAGGTATTTTTGTCATTTTAAATTAATAAAATTGAATGACTAAGAGAAAAGCGCTTACAAAGTTAAGTTTTTGTATATTATTCCTTAAAAGGAATGATTTTAAGAGATTAAAGGTGATTTTAGAAATTAATTAAGAGATTTATATGGATTTAAAAATAATAAGCGGAACTGATATCGCAAACTCCAAAGCTTTGGAGATTTCAAATTATATCAAAGATTTATATCAGAAATTAGGGGTAAAAGCGGAAGTAATAGATATGGCAGATTTTCCGCTTGGTGATGTAGTAGGTGGGAAGTATATGGAGAAAATTCCATCAATAGAAAAATTTAGAGCTCCCGTAATAAATGCAGATGCTTTGCTATTTGTAATACCAGAATACAATGGAAGCTTTCCAGGTATTTTAAAAATGCTTATTGATTATCTTCCATATCCTAGCGCATTAATTGATAAACCAATTGCATATGTTGGTATTGCAGGTGGTGCATTTGGAGGATTGAGACCTGTAGAGCAATTTCAAATGGTAGCGAATTATTTAAATGCTCATCAGTTTCCTGAGCGTGTTTTTATCAGCCGTGTACAGTCTATGTTTGATCCTGAAGTTGGTATTAAGGATGAATTTCAACAAAACCTTTTGTTATCTCAAACGAAAGGATTCATCAAATTCGTAAAAGCTTTAAAAGAATAAAGCTTAATTTGTTTTCAAAAGATAACCAACACCGTGAAGCGTAATCAAATATCTTGGGTCGTCAGGATGCATTTCGATTTTGGCTCTTAATTTAGAAATATGAACATCAACAGTGCGAGTATTGGTGCTATATTCATAGCGCCAAACTTTTTCTAAAAGTTCATCTCTGGAGACAGGTTCTCCTCCTGCTCTTAAGAGGTATCTAATAAGCTCCACCTCTCGGGCAGTAAGTTCATTAACTTTTCCATCAGGAAAAACTACTTCGGATTCAAGAAGGTCAATTTTAATCTCGCCGAGTTTTAAAATCTCAACTTCACTTGAAGAAGAATATGTTCCAGCCCGGCGTAGTCTAGCTTGAATACGAGCAAGTAATTCTTTAACTCCAAAAGGCTTAGTGAGATAGTCATCCGCTCCTATATTTAACCCTTTTACTTTATCAATTTCTTGGTCTTTTGCTGTAAGCATAATAATTGGAAAAGTATACTTTAGTGCGCGAACCTCTTTACAGATATCATAGCCACTCTTACCAGGTAGCATAATGTCAAGAATCATTAGGCTAGGAGAATGTTCCTTTACAAGATCTACGGCGTGCTCACCATCTTCACTTACAATAACTTGATAACCTTCACTTTCTAAAGTGTCACGAAGGGTGAAAATAAGACTTGGCTCATCTTCTACAACAAGAATCTTAATTACTTTATTAGGCATACTCCGAAGTATTGGTCAATTTTTTTATTGGTTTCTTACTACCATTGATTGGCACTAAGCTTTCTTCACGCACCAAAATAGGGAATCTTAAAGTAAAAGTAGTGCCTTTTCCTACTTCGCTTATAACTTCGATACTTCCACCATTTAATTCGACTAAATTTTTGACAATACTAAGTCCGAGTCCATGTCCTTTAGTTTTAGCATTTAGAGAATCTTCTACTCGATAAAACTTCTTAAATATATCTTTAAGGTGTTTTCTAGGAATTCCAATTCCAGTATCAGAGACATGTAGAATCATATTTTTTAGTTCAGATTCGACGGTAAATTTTATTGCTTTATTAGTACTAGAGTACTTAATAGCATTTTCAGAAAGGTTACTCATAACAGTTTCCAGATGATCATTATCAATCATAATTAGCGCTTTATCAGGGCTATTCTGTAGGGTTAATTTAAAACCTTTGTCCTCAATGTAAGTCCGATTTTCTTGAACAAAATCGTGAGTGAGTTTATTTAGATTAGAAGGAACAGCTTTGATGAGTGTTTGACCAGAATCATTCTTTGCCACATCTAATAACTTTTCAATCATACTTCGAAGTCGTATTGACTCATCATATATATGTTCTCCATATTTCTTTAATCGTTCAGGCTCAATAACTCTTCCATCAGAAATATTTTCTCCAGCAGCTTGCATAACTGCTAGAGGTGTTTTTAGTTCATGGGTTACATTGGCTAAAAAACCTGCTTGGCGCTGCGATAAATTTCGTTCTTTCTGAGCGGTATAAAACATAAAGATTAAAGCACTAACTAGGAAAAGAACAGCAAACCCAAGTACAATTAAATTTTTAAGGAGGGTAGAATTGTAGATAACACCAACGGGGTTATCCAAAAAGGCAATTTTGATATTCCAATTCTCAAACATATTTCCATACAGGAATCCTCTTCGCGCATTTATAATTTTACGGTCGTAATCGATGGAGGGGTTATTAGTAGCTAGTACATTATTATTTGCCCAATCATGGAGCCAAAGAACAGTTCCAGGGTTTGTATTTGGATCAAAATATTCAGTAAGCATTGGGGCAATTACATCATTAATGATATAATCTTTATTTAAAGAAACTGTCAGATATCCAATAATTCTATTCTCTCTCAGGTTGATGAATCCAATATTCATAGTTCTATGAGCGTCAAACTCAATATTAGTATTCCATCTGTAATCAAAGCTATTTAACTCAATTCGTGCTTTAGTTCGTGCAAGACCAACACCATCACAAATAGTACTAGGGTAAGTCTTAGTAAAATCCATTTTTTGCTTGCTATAATTGTAGGCATAAACTTTCGATGTTTCTAAGCAAGGATCTGTTCCATCTGGTGTATAATATACTCCATCAAATAGGGGGCTCTCAGCAGCTTTTACAATTTTTTCATGAACTTGAGGAGGAAACTCACCATAACTGCTAATTGAGTTCTCAGTTGGTTCAAGTTCAAGTTGATTTAGACCATTAAAGGGCTCATAGATTTGATGTCGAACATTTCTAACTATTTCGTCTAAAAGAGCAAGTTGGCGTTCTTCTTCCCCATCAACCATACGGTCTCTAATGTCATAAAGTGAGTAAACATTCATCCCGGTTAACGCGATAATAGCGATAAGACCTAAGCCGAGGAGTACCCATCTAAAAATTTTGCTACGCATCATATTCTGACTTTGTATATGATTTTAAAGAAAATACTATAACTGGGGAAGACATCAATCCATTAAATAGTAAAATTTAGTGAAATAGGATAGTGGGAAATATAAGTAAGAGCTATAAAGTATCTATTTACTAAAGTTTCTCTCTAGTGATTCTTTGAGATCATTAAACTCAATAGGCTTAACTAAATAATCAACATACCCAGTTTCTTTAGCTCTTTGTACATGGTAAGAATCTGAATTTCCAGTAATATATATAACTGGAACATTAGAAAATTTTCGAATTTCATTCATTGCCTCAATTCCATCCATATCTCCTTCAAGTGAAATATCCATGAGGATTAAATCTGGATTAATTCTTTTAGCTACTTCAATTGCTGTTTTACCGTAAACCAATTCCCCTTCTGCATCGAATCCTAATTTCTCTAAATAGCTTTCATATAAAAGGTTCAGTATCAGATCGTCTTCAACGATCATAACTGTTTTATTCTGAGATTTTTCCATTGCTAATTGTTAGTCGTTCCATAAGTTTAGATGACCCAAGGGTAATAATAACATGATTAATCATTAAACAAAATTCTTAGCTTAAAAACTAAGAAAATATAGCCATATCACGTTAAAAAATGGTGCAAAAAATTTATTTTTAAACAATAGGTTGTTACTTAAATAACAAAAAGAATTTAAGAAATAATTCATAGATTTTTCTTAGAAAAACCTCCCTGTATTACTAACAAACGCAATTTTTCTACTGCCAGGTGACCAGCTTGGCACATTAATGGTACCTTGTCCACCATACACATAAGCAATAATTTCAGGTTCGCCTCCTTCTACCGGCATAAGCCGAATGGTAACTTGCTTGTAAAATGGATGATCTCCGGAAGGAACATCGGTTCCAAAACTTACAAAGACGATCCATTTTCCATTAGGTGAAATATGAGGAAACCAATCGTTATAGTTTTTGTCGAAGGTTAATTGAGTAGGATTTGTACCATCAGCATTCATTTTCCATAGTTGCATGGCTCCAGTTCTATTCGAATTGAAATAAATATACTTTCCATCAGATGAATATTCTGATCCATCGTCTAATCCAGGTGTATTAGTTAATTGCGTTTCTTCCATGGTTTCGATATCAGCAGAATATATGTCAGGTTGTCCTTTTCTGATTCCGGTATAGATTACTGTTCTGTTATCCGGTGAAATTCCATGAAGATAGGATGCTCCTATCCCAGATTTTGTTGCCTGTTTTAGCTCATCACTTCCTTCAGAAGGAAGAACATAAATCGTAGAATTACCATTATCGTCGGGATTATGGCTACTTATACCTATAAGGTTTCCATCAAAAGAAAGAACATGGTCATTGTTGTTTTTTCTGGCAAAGTTTGTATTTAGTTGGGTAATTAACCCATCTTCAAGGTGGTAGTTAAACAGTAAACCATTTGAGTTATATATAAGTCGATCGCCATTGGTAGACCAGTTAGGAGCTTGAATAGAATGCTCAGTTTCATATAATACTTTTCTAGTTCTTGTTTCGAGATCAAGAACTTCAAGTCGGCTTCCCAGATATTGTTGATACTGTTCTAAATCCTTAGGAGCTGGTTTCGTAATTCTAACATTTTTGAAAACTGCTTTTTCTATTACATCAGAATTATGAGCACAAATATATATACCTGCAAAAACTTCATTATTTATTCCAGTAGAAGTAGTTTCTACGGTGGTAAATTGGGATCCTTTTTTAGCTGTTGAGAGATAAAAAGTGTCTCCAACTCGAGCAAGCTGGATAACATTAGAGCTACTATCTGGAGAAACTGTTTCTTCAACGTTAGCTTTGTATTCATTACGGTATTGTAATGAAATTAAACCATCACCGTGAATTGCACCAATAACCATTTCTGAATGAGGATCTAATGAGTTTCGAACAGCCCAACCTACTTTTCGATGAGGATCAACACCCTCTCCAATAAATTCAACTTCTGCTCTAAGAATGAAGTCCCCTTGAATTGCTTTCCAAGTAAATCGCATTTCATCAGTTTCGAACCAAATGTTACCCCCAGAACCTGTTAATGTATAACTTTGATCATCTTCATTGAAAATAGCAGATCCAGTATGTTTTACATTCCCAATGTCGAGTGTATTGTCAAAAATGCCAAGTGAAGGAGAGATAGCTATTGGTTGCTTTTGCATAAAATTTAATAAGAAAATTGTTGCGCTTAGCAGTGTAAGAAAGAGTATAGAATTTTTCATTTCAAAAAATCTGTTTGTCTATGCAATATAATTTAATGTACTCTCAAAATTTGGTACAATTATTTAATCATTGTACTTTAAAAAAAGTAAGAAAAAAAGTCATATAGTTATTTTTTTAAAACAGTTTGCTCTGAACTTTACCATCAATACAACCCCTTGGTATATTTGATATGGCAGAAAAAATTTCAGTTAAAGAAAAAATTAGCTATGCGCTAGGTGATGGAGCGGCTAATATAGCTTGGAGAGGAGTTTCAACATTTCTCTTCATATTCTACACCGACGTATTTGGAATTGATCCTGTATCAGTAGGCTTGTTGATGCTTGTTGCTAGATCGTTTGATGGTATAAGTGATGTAGCAATGGGAGTTCTCGGGGATAGGTTTAGAACCAAATATGGCAAATTTAGACCTTGGATACTTTGGACTGCGATACCACTTGCTTTAATATTGTCATTACTTTTTACAACCCCAGATTTTACTCAAAATGGGAAAATTGTATATGCGTACATAACATATATCCTCTTTACTCTAATATACACTGCAAATAATGTTCCTTATGGTGCATTAATGGCAGTAATGACTGGAGATGATAAAGAAAGAACCAGTTTAGGATCTTATAGAATGGCAGGGGCGTTTATAGGTGGAATGTTGGTTCAAGGATCACTCTTATATTTAGTAATTTATTTTGGGAATGTTAACCCAACGGTAGCCATACAGCCCGTAACAGATTCTGAAGCTTACATGGTTACAATTTCAGCTGAAAAAGATGTAAGCAGCGCTAGGATAAATTTAGTAGATGGAGTAGGAAGCATTAGTTGGTACTCAGATCCAGAGTCTCAATATGAAGCTGGTTCTAGTCTGAGCTTTGGTCTAAATGCTAATGAGGAGTATACATTTCTTGTTGTCGGATTGAATGAATTAGAAGTCGATGATCTTTCAGTAATAAATCAGCAAACAGGATATAGCAATGCAATTTATGTGTTGTCGATATTCTTAGCTTTACTAATGATTCTTACTTTTTTAGGAACAAATGAGAGAGTTTTTCCTGATGTAAATCAGAAATTTGATTTAAAAGAAGACTTAAAACAACTGATAAGAAACAAACCTTGGGCAGTTCTTCTAGGAATTGGTTTGATTTTCAATGTTTATAACTCAATTAAACAAGGGGTTGTAGTAATATATTTTGCTCATTTTTTAGACAAAGAAATACTCGCAGCTACATATATGGTGGTACTCATGATTGCTTCAATTGGAGGTGCTCTATTGGTATCTCCCCTAGGGAAAAAATTTGGCAAGAAAAAGCTGTTTATTTATGCGTTAATTTTTTCAGGTACGGTTGGCTCTTTTCTACTTTTTCTAGGACCCGAAAATATTACAGCAATTTTCATAATTGGAGCACTTTCCGAATTAGCTTCTGCAATGTTACCAACGTTATTCTTTGTGATGTTAGGGGATGCGGCAGACTATTCTGAATGGAAAAATAATCGTAGAGCCACTGGATTAGTTTATTCAGCTGGTTCTCTAGCCACGAAGTTTGGAGGCGGTATTGGTGGGGCTATAATTGGGTTTGTACTCGCTTACTTCGGGTATAATGGAATGGAGCCAAGTACAATAGAAGCGGCTAAACCAGGAATAGTATGGTTGATTAGTTGGATACCTGCAATCATTGCGTTTTCAGGTGCTGCGTTAATGCTTATCTATCCATTAGATGCAGAAAAAATGAAGGTGATTACTACTCAACTCGAAGCAAATAGAAAATTAAGTACAGTGAATAATTAATTTGAATGTAATAGATAATTAGGGTATTCAGAGAATAGGAGAAAATCCTTAAAGAGCCTCTTTAAGAGCATCAAACAATTTTGGTACTTCTTTGTATGCATTATAGTTGTCTTCCAGATCAATCATAGGCAATGTTTCAATAGGTACATAACCACGATAGTTTGAAGCTCTTATAACTTCTACAAGCTTATGCATATTAATTTTTGGTCCTAATCTGGCACCAAGTAATTCTTTTACTTGCCAGTTTACAGTATGTGGTAATTGTTAGGCAAGAAGTTTTAGTTAGATAATTAATATATAGGCTCCGAAATAAAAAATACCCTTTCCTCACTTACTAGAAAATTATCTGATAAAAACCTCTCCAGATTCTTGAAATATTTCAAAGGTGTAGAGTTATTAGCTTTAATGAACTCGATATGAAAACCTTTTACTCGTTCAAAAGAAATAGCTTCCATCTCAATAATAGCTAGGCAAGCTTAGTATGAATGAAGAATTTCATTTTACGATCAATTGACTTATTTTCATTATGAAAAAAAGTAACATATCCAATATGTTTGGAAGCTAAAGTTTAAAAGAACAAATATACAATGATAAAAAAAGGTAGTACGGCTTTGATAACAGGAGCTGGTGGAGTTTTAGGTGGAAGCATGGTTAGAGCCTTTCTCGATAATGGAGTTAATGTTGTAGTTGCCGATCTTGATGTTGAAAAGGCTAAAGATGTTGTTAAGCAGAATACTGGGTTAGCAGGTAAAGCAATAGCAATAGAAATGAATGTTCTTGATGTTGATTCATTACAAAAAGCTAAAGAGGTATTTCAAAAATGGTCTAATGATTCTTTAGATATTCTAGTAAACGCTGCAGGTGGAAATCACCCAAAAGGGACCACTTCAAAACCTACCTATAATGAAGGGGATGAGAATATTGAAGGAATAACTTCATTTTTTGATTTGGACCCAGAAGGCATTCGCTTTGTATTCGATTTAAACTTTTTAGGAACGTTGCTTCCGACCCAAGTTTTTACACCATTGCTCCTAAAATCGAGTAACCCCTCGATAATTAATATTTCTAGTATGAATGCTTTTACCCCATTAACAAAGATTCCTGCTTACAGTGCTGCCAAAGCCGCAGTGAGCAATTTTACGCAATGGTTGGCAGTTCATTTTGCTAGTTCAGGTATTAGAGTAAATGCTATCGCTCCAGGGTTTTTCCTTACTGAACAAAACCGAACGCTACTTACGAATAGTGATGATTCATTAACGGACCGTGGTACTACCATCATAAACAGAACACCAATGAGTCGATTTGGAAAGCCAGAAGATTTAAATAGTACGTTATTATGGTTATGTGATCCTGAGACGAGCTTTGTTACAGGAACGACCATACCAGTAGATGGTGGATTTAATGCATTTACGGGAGTTTAAACGATGAAACTTAGTCAAAGTTGGCGTTGGTATGGACCAAACGATCTAGTAAGTTTAAGCGATGTTCGGCAAGCTGGAGCAGAAACTATTGTTTCAGCACTACATCATTTACCAAATGGAGTAGTTTGGACAGTTGAAGAGCTTGAGAAGAGAAAAAAAGTTATCGAAGATCAGGGTCTTAAATGGAGAGTGATTGAAAGTATTCCTGTACATGAAGACATTAAGAAGAGATCTGGAAATTATATTCAATGGATTGAGAATTATAAAGAAAGTATCAGAAATGTAGCAAAAGCTGGCATCCCAGTAGTTTGTTATAATTTCATGCCAATTTTAGATTGGACGAGAACGGATTTATCATACCAAGTAAAAGATGCTTCTAACGCCCTTCGTTTTGATGCCATTGATCTAGCAACATTTGATCTTTTTATACTAGAAAGAAAGCATGCATTTAACGAGTTTGATGATGAGATTATAGCTGCTGCTAAATTGAGATACTCAAACATAACAGAAAAAGAAAAAGCACTGCTAGTAAATAATATCATAGCTGGACTTCCAGGAGCTGAAGAAGGCTATAGCATTGAGGATTTCAGAGAAGCATTAAATCAATATAAGAATATTGATGCCGCTACTTTACAAGACAATTTGATTTTATTTTTGAAAGAGATTGCACCAGTTGCTCATGAATTTGGAGTCAAACTATCCATTCATCCTGATGATCCTCCGTTTCCAATTTTTGGCTTACCACGGGTTGTAAGTACTGCTGATGATCTTGAAAAATTGTTTACATCAGTAGATATTTCTGAAAATGGGTTATGCTTTTGCACTGGAAGTTTCGGAGTTCGTGAAGACAACGACTTACCAGCCATGGTGAAGAAGTTTCATGACCGTATTCATTTTATACACCTTCGATCTACTACCAGAGAAAAAGATGGATCTTTTTATGAAGCAGATCATTTATACGGTGATGTAGATATGTATGCAGTTATGAGAGCTTTAATAGAATGCGAAGGATCTTCTAAAGACATCGAAGTTCCAATGCGTCCCGATCATGGGCATCAAATGCTAGATGATTTAAAAAAGAAAACAAATCCTGGGTATTCAGCAATAGGAAGATTGCGCGGATTAGCTGAATTAAGAGGTTTGGAGATGGGTATTAGAAATACCTTGAATTCCTAAATCATCTATTATTTTGGTTAAGATCTATCATCAAAATTAGTTGAAAAAACTAAAGTTGTTAAGGAACTCCAGTTTTATTTTCTGATATTAATTCAAAAAATGTTTGAACGGTGCAAACACTTCTTGAAATAACTGCCTTTTCTGGTATTGCTTTTTCTTTCTTTCTTATTCTCTTGCTAGTATTGAAATCAGAAAAAGGGCGCGCCGATTTTATTTTGATGGGTTGGTTTGTAGGAATAATGGTTCATTGCATATATTTCTATCTTACAGTTATGGGAAAGGCAGAATCCAATCAACTAATCCAAAGTATAGGAAGCGCCTTGCCCGTTCTTCATATACCTGTATTTTACTTATATACAAAAGAACTCGTCGAAAAAAACTCATATCAGAGTTGGGTAATTGGTTTCAGTCCGTTCATCATATATTTACTCTTCTTTTATGTCGCAATTTCAAACCAACTCCTCTTTTATGATAGGTTTGAGTTGTTTATATCAGGTGGAGCTCCTTTTTGGGTTGGATTAATATCACCATTAATGATCTTTATAGTAATTGTATTTATATGGTTTATTCGAAAGCTAATACAAAAGCAGATGTTCCTTGTTAGGCAACACTTTTCCTATGAGACTAAAAGCACCTTAGAATGGGTTAACTATTGGTTAGTTACGCTGGGAATTGGAGCTCTAGTTATTGTAATTACTATTTTACTTGCAGACTCAGGGCTCTATTCTTATTCAGTATCTTATTCTATTACTTTTCTCTTAATAGATGTTCAGCTTTTGTTTGTTGGGATTTATGGACTTAAACAGACAACCTTTTTCCTGAATAAACTCCCAATAGTCGATGTTGATGAACCTAAATTGAAATATGAAAAATCATCTCTGAAAGATGAAGACTCTGAGATCATTATTCAAAAGCTTTACACTGCAATGAAAGATGATCGACTTTATTTAAATCCAGAGTTAACCATTACAAATCTTGCAGATCAAATAGGGCATTCCAAAGTTCTAATTTCACAAACACTCAATCAAAAGTTAGGAGTAAATTTTTTTGATTTTGTAAATAAATATCGAGTGGAAGAGGTTAAGCTGCTGTTAGACAATTCTGAAAATGATCATCTCAGTATATTAGGAATTGCGATGGAGGCAGGGTTCAGTTCCAAATCAACCTTCAATAAATGCTTCAAAAAGTTTACAGGATATACACCTTCAAACTATAAAAAAAACCTTGGGAAGTAGTCCGCTCAAATTGGGATACACGATCTTAAAATATTAGATGAGCATATTATTTGAAATTGAAACCTAATGTCAAATATATGCAAAAACTAAAATACGCAGGAATCACAGGTGCCATTCTCTTTTGGTTGATGGTGATAATTAACGGATTTATTTATCCTAATTATTCACATTTAAGTCAGTTTATTAGCGAACTTGGTGCAATGGAAGCCCCACTTGCTTTCATTATAAATTATGGAGGAATCGTACCATTTGGAGTGGGAATACTCTTTCATTCTTTGTACTTGTTAAAGGAAGGACCTTCAAACAAAACTCGGTTTTTCACCCTTATTTTTCTGGGATTAAGTGGGATTCTGTTCGTAATTGCTGGATTCTACAATTGCGATGCAAGGTGTAGTTTTGAAGGAATTTCTACAGAAGGACTTATTCATAATATTTCTGCCATGTTTGCATTTCTTTTAGCAGTGTTTGCTATGATTTCTTTTGGAATAGGTAGTCTTTTCGAGCTTGAAAAGCTATCATCTAAAATTATATTAAATGTTCTTTCCTTATTATCAATAGTAGGTTTTCTAGTGATTGCGTTCGAAGGTATTGAGTCGCCAATACGCGGAGTGTATCAAAGAGTATTTTTAATCAATTTTTCCATATGGATTGGAACATCCAGTTTTTTAGGAAACTCAACTAGAAAAGAAGATGAAAAAAAGTAAAGCCTATGTTCTACCACAAATAAAAAAGCCCCGTAAAAACAAAGATTTACGAGGCTTTTAGTACCGCAGGCCGGACTCGAACCGGCACTCGAATACAATTCGAATTGGATTTTAAGTCCAACGTGTCTACCAATTCCACCACTGCGGCTTTTTAAGCAATCTCTTGATATTATACACTTTAGCGTGTCTTTTTTGTCAGGAATTTATTTCGGAGAACGTACTACTTTCCCCGGTTTTACTCCCTGATTTAGTGACACTTTAGTGACAATACCCACCAGAATCAGTTGTTCAGTATTATTAAAGAACATTTCCATTTTGGAAGCCCCAAATATACAAGATTACTAAGTACTTCTTCAACGTTATTTACTTTCTTTTTTAGATTTTAAATTCATATTTAGAGTATTGTTAAATATAGAAATTGGATATGGGTTCAGACAAAAAGAATAAAAGTGATAAGAAGCGAATAACAAAAACAAGAGAAGAGAATATCCACCTTGTTCGAGTATCTAAATTATACAGGTATTTAATAGATAATAATGCCCGTATAGAAGTTGAAATAGAAGATCAAGGAGTTAAAAGAAAAGTTCTTTATACAAATAAGCAAAGAGATGGAAATGATAGTATTACTGATCTATTTTCGGACGGAATGGGAATTTCGAATAATAAAGTCCGTGATTACACTCGAAGAAGAATATCCATCACTGATAAGCATTCTTTTTTAGATAATGTTCCAAAAATTGGCCGATTAATAACCGCTATAACTCCATATTTAGATATAGATGATGATATTGATAATACAAAGAATGTACTGTTCGAAGAAGGTTTTTTTGGGCTTAAAGATATAAAACGTATCCCGATTATGGATATGGTTGGTGCAATCTCAGATTTTGAGAAAGTTGACCCAAATACAGGAAAATTAAATTTAAAGCCTTATCAAGATTTAATGGGAATAACTCTTATAGATGGGAAGCCTTTTATTGAAAAGTATAGAAATAACATACTATCATTAGTTGAGACGGGGGTTGAACTAATGGGAGAGGATGAATCAATTCTACTTGAATTAGAGCAACTTCCAATTTCAGGAATCTTAAAAAAGCTTGTAAATGAATCGAATGATGCATTCAGTTACTTAGCAATTGAAAGAAAGAAACTATATCCGATGCTCATAGAATTTATGAGTTTTTATTCAGAAGCTTTCAAAAAAATTACATCCGATCAAATTATTCCATTTTATTCAAATTTTGATTTACCAACAAGGTCGCACACTTTCTCAGAAAGTTCAAAAGGTCATGATTTATTAAAAATTCTAACCCAAGAAAGGATTACAAAAAAAGATAGGAGAATGCTTTTTGAACATAGGTTTGGAGTTGTTTGGGAACTATCAAAAGAGGGTATTTCATTCCTTGATCTTAAAAACTACTTCAAAGCGTTGGTTTTATTCGTTGAACAAGAAAGGTTGTCAATCGAAATATTTTTGCAGCAAAGTTCAATTTACATAACTAAAAGAATGAAATTTGTCATTTATAGTTCTAACTCAATTAGAGACTCCGTTAACAGACAGCAGCATAACGTAGATTTAGATACTCTTACAAATATATTGATTGATTATCAATTTAAACGAGGAGTTTCAAAAGCATTTGAATTTTATGAGGGTAATATCCTAACTGAAGATTTAGAGAAGTTTCCCGAACCTACAATTGCGATTGATAGAATTAATAAAGTGGAACTAAGGACGAAGATTTTTAAAGAGTCTAGAAATTATATTATAAACCGATTGAAAAAAGATTTGAATTATAATTACGAAACTTTATGAATGACAGTTTTGGATAGGTCGAAATTTCTCTTATCCAAAACTATAAATGAAATCTTTCAGAGTTTAATTGCAGTGATCGTCACAGAAGTGTGAAGATTGCGTTTAACCGCAATTAAATTCAATAAAAATGCATATCCAACATTACTTAACTACAGGAGAAGCAGCCCAGCTTCTTACGGAGCAATTAAAACAGCAAGTTTCCTACTACGATTTAGATAATTTATTACGGTCTGGAGCAATCCCTGATCCGGATAAAATTGGAGGAAGGAGAGTTTGGTCACCTCAGGATATACAACGTGCTGCTAAAGCAATCAGGATCAGGAGAGCAAAACGACCGATGCTTACCCTTAATCGATCCACGTTAAATCAATCAGAGGAGTATTAATATGAATTCTGATAGAGTAGCGTCAATCAATTTAGACACCTTTTTAAACTTTATTGTAGATCAATATATGCCATATATGAACGGTTCCGAGTTCAAGCTATTCATATTTATCTATCGTCAGACAATAGGCGCAAATAGGCAGGTGAACTCTATTTCATTAGAGAACATAATTACTAGAACAGCATTGACAAGAAATACGGTATTGAAGGCTTTAAGATTCTTGCAATTCGAGGGGTATATAATGAAGAATACCGATTCTACCCCTTATAGTTATTCGTTGAATTATTCAACCATCTTTAAAGGAAGCGATCAAAACTTCCCGCAGAATTACTTTCTGGTAAAGACAAAGTGGGCTAAAACCAGCACAATTGTGTCAGGTACTCACTGAAAATGTATTAAATGATAATAGAAAGAAGTAATGAATGTGTGTTTAAAATACTTTAAAGACCGATTCTGACTCTTGTCTCTATTTTTAGTCATAAATCTATGAGAGAGGTATATAAAATGAACCTACACAGTCTAAAATATGAACTGTAGTTCTAATTCTTCTCTTCAATTACCAATTCTACACTAAAAAAATCAATAAAATGAACGAAGAAAGCATACATGAATCCCACACAATAGATCTGAAGGAAGCGATCTACTATTTACCAATTAACTTTGATCTCGATACTTTGTGTAGGTGCTTGAAAGTAGTCTATTCAACTCAGGGATTTGAAATTGCGATGCAATGGATTTTAGAAGCCAGAATCGCACTTCCAACCGAATTTCAGGAATACTGGGATGAGCTGAAACTAACTAGTTACCAAAAAACCCGATTTGATGCTTATATCTCAGAGAAGATATATAAACTGGCAAAGGGATCTGGTTGGGTTCCAAAGTCTTTTAGAAAAGGAAAGAATAGTAAGAAACCACCCAGTATGAAATTACTTAAACAAGCAGGTAATCAGATTACATCAAAAGGTGAAATAAAGGCCAATATTACTTTGGCTAGGGAACATCACTTGCCTGAGAAGGAGAAATCGTATGTAGCGAAAGGAGTAATCAACTTTGAGGGTGCGTGCTATGTTCACCCAGCAATGAGTAAAAAGGAACTAAACTCACTTACAATGCATGACGTACAT
>TARA_R110000868_G_scaffold274639_1_pt1 | contig 38983 bp, 39 predicted proteins | sample TARA_R110000868 | Tara Oceans TARA_R110000868 (sample SAMEA4397489) | marine metagenome | biome: Polar Biome; feature: [SRF] surface water layer (ENVO:00010504); material: water (ENVO:00002006), including particulate matter (ENVO:01000060) such as... | depth 5 m | reverse complement strand
CGATGAGCAAGAAATTCGCGCAGCCATAGAGCAATTAAAAGACGTACATAAAATTGCCGCCTTGTTATTACTGGCTATTACCCCAGGCAGTGTGGTGACGGTACCTATGTTGTGTGCCTTTGGTCGGCGCTATGGTATAGAGGTTTTGCCTAGCGCTTTTCAAAGCAATGACCCTGCTTTGTCATCTATAGAAATAGCTATAGAAGAGCCTAATCCTAAGGAGCTTGACGTTAAGGAAGTTGAAACTATGGCGCCTGAAGATAAGCCGCCCTCAGTCTGAGCTGCTGCTGCCTATGCGCAGCTCCCCATCCTTAATATGAAACAGTGGCGTGTAGAGATTGGCCAAATAAGGGCTAATGCTCTCGCCTTGTAGGTTGTAAACCAGTTTATTGGCCCAAGACTCTGAGGCCGAATAATCACAACTAAAGCCCCCGCGTATTAACTGCTGCTGATAATAAAAATTATGCGGCGTGTAGCGTATATGTATGCAGGGCACATCATAGCGCCACCATTGATTTGAGGGCAGCAAGTAGTAGCCGTGGCGGTATTGCAGTGCCAGTACGCGGTACTCGGGGTGAGGTTGCGCCCTAGCGGGTGGATCTGACACCAGTGGGCTCTTGTCGGTTTGTTTCTTGTTAGCGCCGTTGTGGGCTGGTTTTAGCAGCGCTTTGGGTACTTTTATTATTAGGTAAGTGCTGTCATTGCCGCGCTGGTCACCGTGATGTATGTATAACTGCTGGCTGCTGATTTTATCCAGCGCGATGGCGATGTATGGGGTTTGTTGCTTCAGCAGTAATACCGCGATAAAGACCAAGATAAAAGCCACTATCAGCAGTTCTCGAGGCTTGCTGCTTAGGTAGTGGCGAAGTTGCCTGTAGTAAGCGCATGGCTGTTTTCGCGCGTCTTTCATAAGCTTGGTAAGCATAAGGCTAGGGGCTTAACGCTAGCAGGCATAAGTGGGCCAGCGCTATAACCTAGCTGCTTTTATCGTCAGTGCCCATATACATGGCCAAAGGGTCTTGGGTAGGGGCACTTTCAAAGCAGCTAAGTGAGTTAAAAAATAGCGAGAACAGCTCAGCCTGCGAATTAACGTCGAGTTTTTTATAAATATGCTTGCGGTGACGGCGAAGGGTTTCTATAGATATATGGAGCTTTTCAGCGGCCACATCGGTGCTGCAGCCCTGTAGGGTAAGGCCCAGCACGTCTTTTTCACGCCCGGTGAGTAGTGAGCGGCCAAATAGGTCAAAGGCCTGATTAATATTTTTTTCAAAGCCAGGGGCGACATAGCTTTCATCTACCGCGCGTTCGGCCAGGTTAGTCAGCTTGGCATGTAGCAATGCCAGCTCTCTGATAGTGGGCTCTATGGCGCGAAAAAAGTCTAGCTCCTCGTCGCTAAAGCGAGGTGAGCCTTGGTTGCGCATTAATGAGATTTGCAGTGATGTGCCTTCGTCTAAATCTATCATAAAAGCGATTTCATCAGCGGTATCGCACTGGGCGTAATAGCTGCGGTAATAGTCGCTTTGTTGAAAACCTCTAACGCTTAGCTCGGTCATGCGGTACAGCCCTTCAGGCTGCTGGTTGTTGAGCGCGGCTAAGTAAAAAGGGTCTAGCTGGTAAGAACCATCGATATAGTTGTCTATTTGCGCGCGTCGTTCTTTTTCGTTGATTTGAAAATACAGCGCTTTAGGGGGGAGGTCGCACCTATAAAGCCAAACCTGCGGATAATCTATAGCGATAGACTGGGACAGCTGCTTTAGCAGCTCCGGAAAATAATTGTCAGTGGTTAACTCTGCTATGGCGGCGGCCAGTTGTTTGTTCCATGCCTCTAGTGCCGAGTTAGCGAGGGATGGCTGGGCGCTCATAGGACGGGGGTCCTAATAAAAAACAGATTGCTATAAAGAGTGCTATTAATGGCTAAGAATGTAAGGCATCGCATGATTGGTCTCATTTAGAAGCCAACAATTTACGCTGCCAGGTTTTTAAAGTCAATCTTACATTGTTTCGGTATATGCCCTGTTTGGGTTATAGCGCGCTGCATTTACTAGCACATCATTAAAAATAATTGATTCCGGATGGACTTGAGAAAGCTCTTTGATTTCAGGGGCTTAACTAGGGGTTTTAGTCGTTTTTTCGGCCTTTTTATAGAGTTAATGGCCTAGGTTATGCCCTAGCTTGGGTATATTAAAAGACTTTGGTCTGGGTATACTGAGCACTCTTAGATAAAGGTCCATGCGATTTTTTTGAAGATCGCCAGCAACGCTTTTTAGCCAGATGTTAATAACCAGCTATGCTAGGTTTATTAACTTGCTGCGCAGGTAAGCGAGTATGAGTTCATGGATTTCTTCGTAATATTATTAAGGTAAAGATATGGATACGAAACAAATGCAACAAGATGCTAAAGACCATTTATGGATGCATTTTACCCGTATGGGAACGTATAAAAATCATGATGTTCCGATTATTACCCATGGTGAAGGCTGTTATGTCTATGACAGCAACGGCAAAAGATATATCGATGGCTTAGCCGGTTTATTTACTTCGCAATTAGGTCACGGCCGTAAAGATATAGCTAAGGCCATTGCTGATCAAACTGAAAAACTAGGCTTCTTTCCTATATGGAGTTACGCCCACCCCGGCGCTATAGAGTTGGCAAAGCGTATAGCTGACTATGCTCCCGGTGATTTGAATCGCGTGTTTTTCACCAGTGGCGGTGGCGAAGCAGTAGAAGCTGCTTGGAAATTAGCCCGTCAATATTTCTCAGAGATAGGCCAACCAGGTCGTTATAAAGTTATCGCCCGTAACCTGGCTTACCACGGTACTAGCTTTGGTGCTTTATCTATTAATGGTGGTGCATCCATTAAAGGTGTTTTTGAGCCTTTAGTACCCGGTGCCCGTCACGTAGAAAACACCGGCTTATACCGCAGCCGTCACGCTGTAAACTGCGACAACATGGAAGAATTTGCCGAAGAATGTGCGTTGGATATAGAGCGTGCTATAGAATTTGAAGGCCCCGATACAGTTGCAGCCGTATTTCTTGAGCCCATACAAAATGTGGGTGGTTGTTTGTTACCGCCTGAGGGTTACTTTAAGCGCATACGTGAAATCTGTGATAAGTACGGCGTGTTATTAGTGTCTGATGAAGTTATCTGTGCCTTTGGTCGTTTAGGTTATATGTTTGGTTGTGAGCGTTTTGACTACATGCCTGACATTATTACTTGTGCTAAAGGTATCACTAGCGGTTTCGTACCCATGGGTGCGATGATTACTAGAGACTTTTTGATGGAGCCTTTCTTAGAAGACGATAAGATTTTCTTACACGGCTCTACCTTTGGTGGCCACCCTGTTGCCTGTGCGGCAGCCTTGGCTACCTTAGACGCGTTTGAAAAAGAGAATATTCTAGAAAACGTACGTAACAACGAAGCGTTCTTTAAATCCGAACTGCATAAGTTAACCGAGCTACCTATAGTAGGTGAAGTACGCGGCGCGGGTTACTTCTACGGTATAGAGCTGGTTAAAGATAAAGCCACTAAGCAGATGTTTACTGAAGAAGAGTCAGAAGCCATCTTGTTTAAGTTTCTATCACCACGCCTCTATGAAGAAGGCCTGATGTGTAGAACCGATGACCGTGGTGAGCCTGTGGTGCAATTGTCACCACCGCTAACCGCTGGCCGCGATGAAATACGCGAGATGGTTAGCATTTTATACCGTGTTATTTCTGAAGCGGTTGTGAAAGTGGATGAGTTAAAAGCAAGGCAGCTTAAGGCTGCAAACGCTTAAGCTTATAAAGCAAAAAAAGTGCTTAGTTAACTAAGCACTTAATAAAAAGGCAAGTCGTGTTTACACGGCTTGCCTTTTTTATGTCCGCTAGCAATAGCTTTATTTCAGCAGAGGCTTAGTAATAGCGTAAGTCCTCCACTTTGCCCCAAAACACGCGATAAGAATACAGGGTGTAGGCCAAAATAGTCGGCACCACTATAATGGCTCCCCAGAAGATAAAGTTTAACGATTCCTTTGCAGCTACCGCCTGCCAAATGGTTAATTGGCCCGGCACTATGTCGGGGAAAAAGCTAAAACCTAAACCAAAAAAACTTAAACTAAAAATCAATACGCACATAATAAACGGCAGGCTCTGGCGTTTGCCACGGTGCAAGGCCATGCGCTTTAATATCAAGTGACAGGCAATAAACAGCGCTATACAAATTACCGGTATAGGCAGTAATAATAGGGCGTGGGGCATTTCAAACCACTTGCCGTATACCGAGGGGTACAGCAATAAGTTAAACAATGACGCCAGCATAATGCCTATAAACGCGATACCTAATGTGTGTTGGCATTGTTGTATGGCTTTGCGCTGTAGTTCCCCTTCGGTTTTCATAATTAACCAGGCCGAGCCTATAAAACAATAAGCCGCGCTTACCCCTAGGGCACTGAGCATGGCAAACAGATAGCCGTGCAGTGAATGGTCAAAACCGTTCACGTACATACCCAGAATATAGCCCTGTGCTAGCGAGGCCAGTAGTGAGCCGCCCTTAAAGGCCTTATCCCAACTGGGCTTGTGGCTGAAGCTGGCCTTGGCTCTAAAGTCGAAGGCTACGCCGCGTAAAATCAAACCGATAAGCATCACCGCCGCCGGTAAATACAAGGCTTTAAAAATCATGCTGTGGGCAGTGGGGAAGGCGATAAGCAATAAGCCTATGGCCAATACCAACCAGGTTTCGTTGGCATCCCAGAAGGGGCCTATAGAAGCTATCATGGTATCGCTATGTTCTTGATGATTTAAGGGCAACAAAATACCTACCCCCAAGTCGTAGCCATCGAGTATGGCGTACATCAATGTGGCTAGCCCCATGAGGCTAACAAAAACAATTGCCAGCGTGTGTTGATCAAGCATGTGAGCGCTCCTCATTTTTTAGGCTAAAAGTGGCGTGTTCGTCGTCGCTAATTTCTTCTATCTCTATCGCCCGGCGCGCCATAACAAAAAGGGTGTGTAAGTAGGCCACTAATAAAAAGCCATACACAATAATGTACATAGCCAGTGAAATAGCGACGTTTGCTGGGGCGATGTCGGTGGCGGCCTCGGCGGTGGTTAATACCCCCGACACCAAATAAGGTTGCCTACCTATTTCAGTAACATACCAACCTGCCAGAGTGGCAACCCAGCCGGAAAAACTCATCGCAACTAAGGTTTTTAACAGCCAGGGTGGCAGGCTGTTGTTTCTAAACAGCTGTATGCGAGCTATCCACGCTACCGAGATCATCAGCATCCCTAGGCCTACCATTACCCTAAAGGCAAAAAACACAGGTTTTACCGGAGGGTGCTTGCCCTCAAATTCATTTAGCCCTTTTATTTCACCGTTTAGATCGTGGGTTAAAATAAGGCTGGCCATTTTGGGGATAGCGATTTCAAAGTGATTGCGTTTTTCTTTTTCATCGGGGATGGCAAACAATAATAAAGGCGCGCCTTTTTCGGTATGCCATATGCCCTCCATCGCGGCAATTTTTTGCGGCTGATGCTCTAGGGTGTTAAGGCCATGAAAGTCGCCCATTAATGCTTGCATAGGAGCCAAAATCATCGCGGCGGTTAAACTCACTTTTAAGGCTAGTCGCGGTGCGCGTTTAACATCCCCTCGCAGTATGCGGTAAGCGCTGAGGCCCGCCATTAAAAACGAAGCGGTGAGTCCCGAGGCTAATAACACATGGCCAAAGCGGTAGGGGAAGGAGGGATTAAAAATAACCGCCAGCCAATCGACGGGGTAAACCACACCATCGCGCAGCTCAAAACCTGTAGGGGTTTGCATCCAAGAGTTGAGCGATAAAATCCAAAACGCCGATAGGGTAGTACCCAACGTGACTATGGCGGTGGCCAAGGTGTGAATTTTAGGCGGCACGCGTTTGATACCAAACAGCATAATGCCCAGAAATGTAGCCTCTAGAAAGAAGGCGGTTAACACTTCATAGCCCAGTAAGGGGCCGGCAATATTACCCACTTTTTCCATAAAGCCGGGCCAGTTAGTGCCGAATTGAAACGACATAGTAAGGCCACTAACCACACCTAAGGCAAATGTTAAGGCAAATATTTTTACCCAAAATCGATAGGCGCGCATCCACACCGGGTCGCCGGTTTGGTCATAGCGTATTTTAAAAAATAGCAAAAACCAGCACAGCGCAATGGTAATCGTGGGGAATAAAATATGAAAACTAATATTGGTGGCGAATTGGATTCGCGACAATACTATCGTATCTAACATGGCTAACTCCGCTCATAATAACAAGACACAATGCCACCGGCGGTGGCGAAAAAAGAATAGGCTTACTGAATGCGGTTACTTGCGACTGGAGTCGCTTAACAACTTAGCTTTCATGTCTAACACCTTGCTCACGCCTGCCCCTAACTTCATCAGGGTGTTGAGTTTTTCTGGACTCATGCTTTGCAGCTCGGCGGCCCAATGGGTGATAGTTTCTAGCAAGTCGTGAATCTCACGCATCTTGTCCTGCGCATACACCTCTTGGGCATTGGCAGGCTCATCTAAAATGGTGGCTCGCAATAGCGATAGGGTAGGGTCCATCTCGCGCTTACGGCGCTCGTCAAACACCCGCTGCGCCATTTCCCAAATACTGCCGGCGGGGCCGTAGTAGTCTTTGCGGTCGCCGGGTATGTGGTGCACCTGCACCAAGCGCCAGGATTGCAGCTCTTTAATGCCCATGCTGACATTGCCGCGGGAGACGTTAAGAGTTTCAGATAGCTCAGTCGCACATAGCGGTTGCTCGACAATAATCATCAGGCCATACATTTGGCCTATAGTGCGGTTAAAGCCCCAGCGGCTGCCCATTTCGCCACAGTGCATCACAAAGCTTTCTAGTTTCGAGGTCATTTGCATGGGGGCTTACCGATTGAGTTATAAAGTTTCAGAAATTTCTGAAACTTTATAACTGCGCATGTTTTAAGTCAATGTTTATTTGCTGCAATCTACCGCTAAGGCCGCTTTTTAGCGGGGCTAGCTGGATTATCGTTTTTTAAACCGCAATGGCTAACAAACTCAGATGGCCACAAATACTCGGATTAGACGAGGAAAACCCTGTGTGGATGTTGCCGGAGCCGCTGTTATGAGGCGCGGGCTAAGGCCGCTAACCAATGCGCTAGTGCTGCCAAGGTAAATGCACTAAGGTGAATGACGTTTGGCTGAGTGAACTTATAGCCGACTTAGTTTGTCTTAGTAATTCTATGTGGGTTTATTAATATTTAAGGGGCAGTATGAAGAAGTCTTTACAGATTAGTTTGGTGCTGGTCGTTGTCGCCCTAGTGGCGGCGCTTAGTTATTGGCAGTTGCAGCAAAGTGCTGAGCTTGACGAGGTTAGCTCGCAAGCAATAATTCCCCCTGCAGATGAACCCGCCCCCGGCCCGATAATGCGTGAAGAGCCCGAGCTGATCGCGCCAATAGCAGCCCCCGCGCCAGATCCCAATGCCGACTTATTACCGCCACCTGCAAATTTAGATAGCAGCGACGACGATGTGAAAGCGCTAACAGAGTCTATAGCGCCATCGTTAAAAGACTGGTTATTACCCGAGCAGCAAGTGCGCAAATGGGTGGCCACGGTAGATATGATGGCCGACGGCAGCTTCCCTAGAAAGTACCCCGCGCTAGATTTTCCACTAGGTAAATTTAAAGTAGAAAAAACCAATGACGGCTTGCGCAGCAGTGCGGCGAATAACAGCCGCGCCGATGCCCTGGTAACGGCAGTTACCGCCATGGACCCACAGTTAGCGGCTAGGTACTACCGTTATTGGCAGCCGCTATTGGATACAGCCTATGGCGAGCTAGGCAGGCCAGAGCTATTCTCTGACCGACTGATGAAGAGCATCAATCGCATTATTACCTTAGAGCCCGCACCGTTACAGGCTGAGTTAGTACAGCCTCATGTGTTTTACCGCTATAAAGATGAAGCGCTAGAAAAACGCAGCGACTTGGATAAACTCATCTGGCGCTTGGGCCGTAAAAACCAACAAGCCCTACAGCAGTTTTTAACGGAATTTAAACAGCAGCTATAAGCACCATGACTACACAGGCAAACATACAGGCAAGCATATAAAGCTATGCCAACCATCACGGTTAATCACCAACAACAGCGGTTTAGCTTGCAGGGCAGGGCGGGTAGCTCACTATTAGAGCAGTTATACGAACTGCCCCTGCCTTTACGCAAAGCTTGCCGCAATGGTGCCTGTGGCGTTTGCCGCTGTAAATTAAGTGCGGGGCAAATTGACTACGGCCACCGCGTCCCCACAGCACCCTCACAGCCCTGTGGCAAAAGGGGCAAAAGGATATAGCCGCCGGCTTTATCCTACCTTGTATAGCCACCGCCAAAACGGATATTACCGTTACCGACTTGAGCCTAGACCTGAAAAAATAAAGCTATAGCAGCCACATAATCGATTACACTAGTGAGCATCTGCGTATAGGCAGTATGTAGGCTATTCATATCAGTTATCACTAGGTGCTCTTTTCGAGGTAGCTGCCTAGTTACTAACCCTATAGATTAATGATAAAAGAGGTAACACCCATGCTTTACGATTTAACAGTAGTACAATTTAGCAAAATGCTGAATAACCTTAGCGCCATACTTGAAAAAGCAGAAGGCTATGCAGAGCTAAAAAAAGTAGACGTTGAGGTTTTACTCAACTCACGTTTAGCGGTTGATCAATTCAACTTAACACGGCAAATACAAATCGCCTGCGACACGGCAAAAGTAGGCGTGGCTAGGTTAACGGGCAACGTTGATAGCGCGCCCAAGCACGAAGATACCGAAACAACACTTGCCGAATTACAGGCGCGTATACAATCGGTATTGGCTTATATAGGCGGCTTTACCGAGGCTGATTTTGCCACTGCCGAAAGCGAAAAAATATCGCAGCCGCGCTGGAAGGGTAAATACCTTACTGGTAAAGAATTTGCCATACAGCACGCCATACCCAATATATACTTTCACATCACCACGGCCTACGCCATATTGCGCCACAATGGTGTAGAAGTGGGTAAAAAAGATTACTTGGGTGCTATGCCCTACAAAGAGTAAAACTAAAAAAGGGTACGACTAAAAAATGTACGACTAAAAAGGCCGGGGCATTAATTGCAATGCTACCGGCCTTTTTTAATGTGTTAAATGTATATAGTAGATTTAGGCTTTGGCTTTGCGTCGGCTGAAGCCTAGGCCAGCTAGGCCTAGGCCTAGTAAGGCAAGTGAGCCGGGTTCGGGGACATTTGCCGCGCTACCGAAAGTAAAGGCATGCCAGTACTCTCCGGGAGCGGTGGAAAAAGTCATTGAGGTGACCGGTGCGTCGAAGAGTAAGGCGCCATGAAATTCCTGCATTGCCAGCGTGTCGCCGGCACCCATCACACCGCCGGTTGCGTCACTGCCCCAAAACCCCTGGCCTTCGCTGTCGATGGTGAACGACTGATCGAAATCGTAGGTAACGGTATAGTTAGGCTGGCCGACACTCAGTAGTGCCATGTATAGGTTATTCACCGCCGAAGAGAATGTAACGGTCAGCGTGTTAGCGCTGTTTAACCCAACCTGTTCGTTTGCTGTTGGCGCGTTATCAATTGTGCCGCCAGTATAGGCGGGGTCAGCTGCATTTGGCTCTGCCCAGTAATTGGTACCACTACCCGTTTGCGAGACTCCGTCCAAATTGCCGGTGCCGGTTACCGTAACGGCAATCCCACCTAATGTGCCCGTGGCCGTATTGCCACTAATGCTGGTCCAGTCAGTCCACGTCACCGGAACAGCCAGGGCAGAAGTGCTTGCGCCTAGTAATGCTCCCGTTACCAAAAACCCTTGTACAAGCTTATTCATTATAATCCCCTTGGTGTTGGTTAAATATATAAGGCATAGACAAATTCTGTGTTATGAAAACTAAGCATATTTAACGCCACTAAATTTATCTTATTGATTATTAAGCAATTATAAATACATTTAGGTGGGGGATAGGTAATGAGTGTAAAGAAAGTCGATAATAATGGTAGTCATCGTCAACATAAAAGGGCTCGCGTATCGCCTGCCTTTACCTGAGCTTGAGTGCTAGATGTTATAAGCTCTCTACCCTATAACGAACAGTCACTTTATTATCTAACACCACAGTTGAGGCCAAGGCCATTAGCGGACGTTAACGTTTCAACTAATTCGCACCGTTTTTATGGTTAGTAAGTGCCATTCGTATCAAGCGCCTTGTTTTGCACTATTTTTTTTAGAAATAATCAGCAGATATAATACGCCAAGAATACCGGAAAGAACTGAGGCGACTAGGATCGATGTTTTTGCGTTATGAAGAAGCTCGGGGTTCGTATCAAAACCCAGTGCGGCGATAAAGGTGGACATGGTGAAGCCTATCCCCGCTATGAGCGAAACACCGATGACATGCTCAAAATTAACCCCATCAGGTAAGCGGCCAATGTTGTAGCGTAGCCCCAGCCAGCAAGCACCGGAAATACCAATAAATTTTCCAATGACGAGGCCAGTAATAATACCTAATCCAGTTGGATGCTGGAGGCTTTCGATGAATGAGCTCAAGCTAAATACTACGCCAGCATTGGCCAACGCAAACAAGGGTAAGATAAATAATGCAACGGGTAAGCTCAGTGCATCTTCCCAACGACGCAAGGGCGTACTGGCACGTTCCGCAAAATCGCGCAGCTCTAGTACTTGTTCGTGATCTCGCTTGCTACCAAGAACGTCTACATCTTTAGTTTTTTTCTGCATTGCGTTAATTGTCGATTTTGCTTTACCGAGCAATTTTCCTGATGCTAACTTGGGTCTTGCTGGCACTGTCAAGGCAATGGCAACACCGGCAACCGTGGGGTGAACGCCGGACTTAAGCATTGCCCACCACGCCACAAAGCCAATGATAATATAGAAGAGTGTCTGGCGAACACCTGCGTAGTTGGCTACTGCCAATAACGCAATAAGAGCAAATGCACTTGATAGGTGCATTACCGATATTTCCTGCGTGTAAAATACGGCAATAACCAGTATCGCGCCAAGGTCGTCGACAATAGCGAGGCCGACGATGAACGCTAGCAAACTCACCGGAATATGTTTTCTTACAAGGGTAAGGGCGCCTAGTGCAAAGGCGGTATCGGTTGCCATGGGTATACCCCATCCAACCTGTGAATCAAGTGACCAGTTGAACAAAGAATAAAGCAGCGCCGGAAAAACCATTCCCCCGGCGGCACAGAGAATCAACATGCTTCTATGTTCAGGGCTGGCGAGGTCTCCGGCTAACACTTCCCGCTTGATCTCAAGGCCGAGCAGGAAGAAAAATATCACCATTAAACCATCATTAATAATGTGTTTGAGTGACGCTCTTAACTCAAACTCGCCCATAAAAAATCCGATCGGTGTATGTATCAGATTTTGGTAGGTAGAAGAATAATCTGAGTTTGCCCACCAAAGGGCGGTGATTGTAGCGATGAGAAGAAACAGGCTAGAGGTGGTTTGGGCGCGAATGAAACTGGAAAATGGATCGTGGATATTTTCCAGACCACGCCGTAAGGTGTTTTTAGAGTCGTTGGCCATAGTAATTAGCTGTGTAGATTGTTTTGAAGTGAAGATCTATTAGATTCAGAAGAAATTGCCCTCAATAAAAAGGAAAACCTTGACGCTATTATTGATAGTGTCACCAATTTCTTCGTATGCTTTCTCCAGCGAACCCTGCTTTTCTCAGGTCAGGAGAAGGATTACCACTGTATCAGCATTGGCCATTGCATGTTACCTGTTTTTTTAGCCACTGACTGATATTCGAATATCGGTTATTTTACTGCGAGTACGCATGTCTGCGTCAGAATAAATAAAAAACCTTCAGTCAATGATATTTATCTCAACTAAGGATTAACGGCCGTTAAGGGTCAATAACTGCCCATAGGCATAAAATGAACCTACATAGAAAAAGGGCCTTAAGGCCCTTTTTCTTACATCTATATTGAATAGTTAGCTTTCAACGTAAACGTTATTAGTAGGCCAATTCCTTACAACCTCAACATGCATCGCCAGTAAGTTCACTTAACCTAGCTGCCACCTCAGGCGCGGCGCGGCAGCGAAAAAATGCACCCTCGGTATCGGCGCGCTCTTCAAGCACGTCGCAAGAGGCGTAAATATCGCCGCGTAACTCTTGTGCCGACCACGGTAAAAAGATCTCGGTTTCTATCAAATCTTTTTGGAAAAATTCCACAATAGCTTGGTGCAATTCCGCTATGTCGTCCTTACTGCGCGCGCTAATAACGATGCAACCGGGGTACTTTTCTTGCAGCTCGGCGCTGCGCTCTGCTTGTGCGGCGGCATCGTCTAGGTAATCAATTTTATTGAACACCCGTATACGCGGCACGCTATCGGCACCAATCTCGGCTAATACCTTATCGGTTACTGCTAGCTGCATTTCAAAGCCGGGGTCGCCAGCGTCTATAACGTGTAGCAACAACGATGCGCTAAGGGCTTCGTCTAAGGTTGACTTAAACGAGGCCACCAGGCCATGGGGTAAGTTTTTGATAAAACCCACGGTGTCACTCACCAATACTTGCGGCACACTCTCGGGGTGCAAGCTGCGCACCTTGGTGTCCAAGGTGGCAAACAACTTATTGGCCACTAGCGCTTTGCTATCCGTTAAGGCGCGCATTAAGGTGGATTTACCCGCGTTGGTATAACCGACTAATGCCACTTGCGCTAAGCCCGTTTTTCCCAAGCGTCGCGAGCGCTGGGTGTCGCGCCTCGCTTCCATGGCATCAATTTCTTTTTGCAGCTCGGCAATACGGTCGCGAACTTTTTGGCTATCGGTTTGGCTGCGGGATTGGCCGGTGCCGCGCCCACCTGTGCCGCTACGCTGCCGCCCAAGCGGCCCGGCGCGTTTGGCTGCCTCACGTAGGCGCGGCGCCATATAACTTAAGCGGGCAATCTCAACCTGCACCCGCGCGGCGTGTGAGCTGGCATTGCGATGAAAAATTTCCAGTATCACCACCGTGCGGTCCATTACCTCGCAACCCAGCTCATTTTCTAGATTGAGCGATTGCGATGGCGATATTTCGTGGTCGACTAAAACAAACTCGATAGGGCCGCTAGCCGCCTGTGGGTTATCGCGTGCCAATTTATCTGCGTCAGCTTGATCGCTCTCTAAAAACTGCCGTATTTCCTCGCGCTTGCCTACACCAAAATACGCCGTTGAGTCGAAAGACGAGCGCTTTTGGGTAAACTGGCCCACTACCTCCATCCCTAGCGTTTTGGCAAGCTCCGCCAACTCGGTTAATGACGATTCGAATTCAACATCGCTGACGTTGTCCAATTGCACGGCAACGATCAGTGCGCGCTGAGCGCGTGGTTTTTCAGGGTTTAACATAGAGGATTAACCATAGGCTGACTTCTCATAAGAAAAGGCTCTCAAAGTAGGGGGCGTAGGCTTTGGAAATGACTACACGCGTAGTGTAGTGTACACCCAATCATGGGCGGGAACCTGAGTATCGGTGTAATAGCTCTTACTTCAAAAACTTAGTGGCTGTTATGGCTTTAGGGCTGTCGGGCTAAATGGCCGTTACGGCCTACATCCTGTGCATGGTGATTGTTAATGGTGCAGTGGTAGTGGCTGCAAGCTTATTGAGCCATGGAGAGCCTTAATCATGGGGTGATCCAATGGCGACAATATTCTATACCTGAGCCAGCAGGGCAGTTAGCTGAGGGTTACAAGGGGTGGCAGTTGATTAAATACAATGAAGATGCAGGCTCTATGCACAATGGCTCGCAATTGCAGTTTGCACTCTGTTGGCGAGGAAGGCGGGGTAGGAGGTTGGTTTTAAGTTGAGTGTTAGAGAGTACTTATTATTTTTTAATAAGCGTACCTAGGTCTGTTTTTTAGGTTTAATTTTTCAAATGTATTATGCAAAAAAAACCTCGGAAATTTCCGAGGTTTTACTAATTTTATTTAACTTATCTTATGAAGCTTTCTTTTTTCTTGAAAAGCCAAGCCCCGCCAAACCAAGGGCGAGTAGAGCGATTGAGCCAGGTTCTGGCACTGGATTGGGGTGTGAACCTGTATCTAAATCGAAAGCGTCATAGGTGACGGCAGCTTGCGAAAAGTTGTAGAAGCCGATAGCGCCGTTATTAAATGCACCCGTAACGCTAATTTCCAATGCACCGTCGACATAAATATCTAAGTTGGCTGGGCCAAAATCAAAAGTGAATTCATAATCAGTTCCTACTACCCAGCCGGTATCAGACAGGTTAGTCGCTCTAGCCAACTCGGTTACTGCCCCTCCGGTATGGCCTGCGTCATCCCAATGCCCCCAGAATTCATCAGCGGTTGGCACGCCTGTTACGCGTGAAACCGCCAAGCCGCGCTCTGCTGTTGAGCCTGGTGACGTTGAAGGTGAACCGAAATTGTAGTATTGGTCGCTCTTTTTCCAATCAACTAACAAATAGTCAGCGAATGTATTCGTAGAGTCGCCAGCGTTAAAGCCCAATACAAAACCAATGTAATCGTCATCGCTGCCTGATACTTTTATCGAGCCAGTTACATCTGTGCCATAGGCATTGAAGTCACTATAAAATATAGTTGGCTGGCCATTGACCGACTGATAAACCGATTCGCCGCCACTGCCGTTTACTGCCCAATTGCCTGATCCAAAGCCAGCAACAGCATCATAAGATTCAGCCGTCCAGTCGTTCAAATTAATAGGCGCTGTTTGTCCTGTCATTGGAACAAGCGCCAGAGCTGCAAGCGCCCCCATTACATAAGTTTTTAACATTGAAGATCTCCGTTGTGTATTAAAAATCATACCTGTAATCTTTTACCTGCAATCAAATAGCAATTATTAGGCCGTATTTTTTATTTTATTATTATTCAATGAGATAGAGAAAATTCTTAATAAAAGAAACAAAAAAGTGTAAGTTTTACCGACATGGTTTTTTACGGAAACAGCTAGCCTAGACGCTATTTGGCCTACCTAGTAGTCATAAACAGGCCATAATCCTCTCTCATTGAAATGCTGTAGTTCATTGTGAGCGAAGAACGCTTAGCCAATATTAAGGCGCAGGTGTACGACATCAACAGCGCTGAGCTTGCTGACGATTATGATTTTATTAGCTGCACCGCAACCCTAATGTTTCTCAACCCCGCTGGTGTTGATACGGTTATCGCCGATATGCAAGCGCATACCCTGCTAGGCGGTTATAACTTAATAGTGTGCGCCATGAGGGCCAAACAACTCCCGTGCCCCGTGCCATTGCCTTTTACCCTAACAGCAGGGCAGTTGCCTGTTACTTACAAGGGCTGGGAGTTGGTTAAATACAATGAAGATGTAGGTGCTATGTACAATGGCGCGCAATGGCAGTTTGCGACTCTGTTGGCGAGGACGCTAGGAAAATAAAGTCTCAATAATCGGGCAAGAAGGCGCAGTATTTCCTTCGCATTGCTTAACCAAATCCTTCAGCGTTTTCTCCATTTTTTTTAAATCCTTTATTTTATTGTGTACGTCGGATAAGTGGGCAGTCGTTGCTTGTTGCACTTGTTGGCAGCTTTTCTCGCCAATACTCGCCAGGCTAAGTAGGCCCTCTATCTCATTGATGGTAAACCCAAGCTCACGACAACGACGAATAAACTTTAGCTGCCCAGCATGCTCTGCAGAGTAAATTCTATGGCCTCCTGCGCTTCTTGCGGGGGCCTTCAGTAATCCGCACTTTTCATAGTAGCGAATAGTCTCAGCTTTGACGGCAGTTAGCTTGGCTAACTCGCCTCTGGAGTATGTAGTGCGTGATGTGGTCATAAAGGCCTTGATCCTGTAGTTACTACAGGTTTTATAGTCGCATTGTGTTGCTTATGTCAATAGTTGCACATGTCAATAATAGGAGGGCGTAATGGCTAGAGTTGTAAGTTCTATAGATAAGGTTGGTGTTGGCGGGGTAATTATCGCCGCTTTTAGCTGCACAGCGTGCTTCCCCGCTTTAGGGGCGTTGGCTGCCACGCTAGGGCTTGGCTTTCTTAGCCCATTAGAGGGGGTTGCTATCAATATATTGTTACCGCTTTTTGCCATTATAGCGCTAGTGGTGAACGGTTACGGCTGGTATAAACATCGTAATAAATGGCGTGGTTTATTGTCTGTACTTGGGCCAATAGCCGTACTGGCAACCCTCTATCCACTGTGGCACTACGGCTGGAGTACTTACTTATTCTATACAGCCTTATTATTAATGATGGCAGTATCAGTCGCAGATTTGATATGGCCAATAAATAAAACTTGTGCTATTGCCGAGGTAAAAAAATGAAAAAAGTCATTCCCAACTCTTTAATCTCTTGCCCTAATTGTGGCCACCAAAAGCTGGAGGTGATGCCTACGGATGCCTGCCAGTGGTTTTATGAATGCGAAGCCTGCCATGAGGTACTTAAACCAAAGCCGGGTGACTGCTGCGTTTATTGCTCCTATGGTAGCGTAAAGTGCCCTCCCATACAGGATGGCAGCTCTTGTTGTGGGTAAACGCTTATCGTCTATTGGGCCTAAGCAGGTATAGGTGGGCGTGTTGGCTGTTTACTTAATAGCAGTTGTTGGGAATAGGGTAAAAATGCAGGGGTAGTTTTTGCTCTGATACCAATGTTATTAGGTATGGGCTGCTCCAAGGGGCGCAGTGCCATGAACCTGCGCCTGAACCTGAACCTGAACCAGCATGGCTAATGGGTGATCTCGTTTTTTACTCAGTAATTACCGCTTTTTCATAATGGTGCGAATAACCTGTATGTTGTTGTGCCTGTTATTGTAGTATGAGCTCATTAATTAATTGATAGTGTTGAGGCGTGTCATGTTAAAAAGAGTAGCAATAGCTTTATTGGTAATAACCCCTAGTGCCTATGCAGAAGATGAATCGCTATGGGACAAAACCAAAGTAGCCAGTGAAAGTGCCTGGGATGACACCAAAGAAATTAGCGGTGAAGCCCTAGAGAAAACCAAAGAGGGTAGCGAGAAGGTCTGGGATAAAACCAAAGATACCAGCGGCAAGGTTTGGGATGGCACCAAAGAAATAAGCGGTGAGGCCCTAGATAAAACGAAAGAGGGCAGCGAAAAAGTCTGGAGCAAAACCAAAGATGGCAGCCAAGAGGCCTGGGATAAAACCAAAGATACCAGCGACAAAGTTTGGGATAAAACCAAAAATACCAGCAGTGAAGTGGCTGAAGATGTGAAAGAGGGCAGTACTGGTATTTGGGCTGATCTAAAAGCTTGGTGGAAGGGGCTTTAGTTTTCAGGGTAAGGTTTACGAAAACTAACACTGACCCCAATAGCCTTTAAGTGCTAACTGTCGCAATACGCCCCAACTCGGACTGTCATCGATTTTGTTTAGGTCTAGGACAGGTTTGGTGTGAGATGGCAGAAGTTGACCCTAAGCGGGCATTAGATGCCCAGCCATGTTCGTCCTTCATAGCAGTCCTTAATAGGCTTTAGCTTGCTATGGAACGTGATTGAATAAGCATAATTGGTGGTCATGTTAAATAATTTCGGGTAGATTCTACTCAGCTAGAATCATTAGATAAAACGAATAAGAAAAGAGCTATGGAATGGCATTTATAGAAAAGATGTTTTTCTACAGGCTCGTTAGCTGTCAAAAGAGGTATCGAGTGAATCTCACAGAATTGAATCCTAAAGAACTTCTTCAGCTGCAAGCTGACGCAACCAATGAGCTTAGGCGGCGCGATATTGTTCGGACACAAAACAATCCTTTAGGCGATTACACTGAGTGGCTAGTAGCAAAGAGTTTAAATCTAGATTTAGCTAATAATTCAAAAGCAGGATATGACGCAATTGATAGTAATGGTGTGAAAATACAAATTAAAGGCAGGCGAATCACACCAAAGAATAAATCTACCCAGCTCAGTGCTATTCGTAACCTGCAAGAAAAAGACTTCGATGAACTAATAGCGGTTATATACGATGAGCACTTCAATATAAGTGAAGCTGTTGCTATGCCGCATGTTGTAGTAGCTGAGCATGCGACGTACCGTAAGCATGTAAATGCACATATTATATTTATTAAAGGGCCAATTTTAAGTGACCCTAGAGTAAAATCTATTAAACAAGTATTATGCAGCTAACAAGATATTGGGAACCTATTATTTAAAAACCAATCAGGCAGGCCTCGGCCGTCACGTATGTAATTGTGGTTATATGGTTCCCTTGGTGGCAAGAGGGCGTGGACTTGCAACTACAGTGTGCGAGCACTCTCAAAAAGTTGCCAAAGAGTTTGGCTACAAAGCCATGCAATTCAATTTCGTGGAATCGAGTAACGAAGGGGCTGTTAGGCTTTGGGAAAAATTAGGATTTGAAACAGTGGGGAGTTTACCGAAAGCATTTAGTTACCCTACAAAAGGCTATATTGATGCGCTGGTAATGTATAAATGGTTCTAATATTACTTGCTGTTCAATGACAATTTTTGGCACTGAAGTGCCTCAATTTCTCGATTAAGTTCAAGGTTTTTAGTTTTTCCTGAGCGTCCGCTACCTCAGGGCGTGAAGCGGACTTTTAACTTGAAACCGCGATCACCCTTGCTATTCATCATTACAACTCTGCCACCTAACCTTATACAGGAACCCTGTTGATGCACGACTCCGATATGGATGAAAATGACCCCGAAGAAGTATATCTTCAGCGACTGACGGCGCTGGGGGAGTCTGTAGACATCGTTACTGATAGCGATGTTTATTCCGCAACAGGAATGAAATTGGTGAGTGCTGGCGCACGGATTAATAAACGTACTTTTGGTCAGCTGATTCGTCACAAACTTAGCGCCTCTCTGGATGACCGGGTGTCGATGAGTGACATTATTACAGCACAAACCCTGGTGCAAGTTGCCAGTGATAGCCTCGCTAAAAATCCTCTATTGGCCTCGGCCGTGTCGATGCTTCCTGAAACTATCAAACCGCAGGCTATGCTTGAAAGGGTCATTCTCACCCCGCTATTTAGCAAGAAACTCACAGTTATGTACCACCAGCAGCGAGCCTGTTTTGACCATTGCATTGAGGTCGCTGTTTTTGCCCTCGTGCTTGGTTGGCACTGCAATCTAAACGAAGAGCAATTGATAGCTGTAGTCACGGCAGGTGTTTTTCATGACTTGGGCGAACTTTATTTAAAGATTCCCGATCGGCAAAGTGATGAGCGGCTGACACCGGCGCTGGAGCGTCAAATATATTCGCACCCGGTGATTGCCTATACCTTTCTGAAGGAGTGTGCCGAGTACCACCCCTTGATCAGTAATGCGGTACTGGAGCACCACGAGCGTATTGATGGCAGCGGTTATCCCAATGCTTTGCGTGGTGACGAAATCAGTCCGCTGGGGCGTATATTGGCGGTGGCTGAATTAGTGATGAGTATGATTCGTTCCGGTAAGTCCGACAGGGTTCTGCCGGTGATTCGCACGAATCTTAACAAATACGACGTTCATGTCACTCAAAAGCTGCACTTAATCTATCACCATATTTATCCCCGGGCTCCCACACCTGAAGCTCCAGCTAATAAGGATCGACTACTCAAGGATTTTCGACTAGGCATTAAAATTATGAGTAATTGGCGCGTATTGATCGGAGACCCGGTTGAAATCGCACTGAAAACCAACCACAAACCGCTGAAAATACTCGCCAACCGCATCTGGGAAATGCGACAAAGTTTTATTGATGCTGGCATCCAGCCACAAAACCCCGGTGCGATTCTTCAGGAAATAGGTGACGATGCGGCCTTGCGCGCTGATTTTGAGGCATTAATGGATGAGACGTTTTATCAATTGCGGACGGCGATCAGGGAATTACATCGAAACAGTCGGCTTATCAATCAGGCCAATACCGATAAAATACTGACCAACGTCCAGCGTTGGGTGCAGCAAGTCGAGGAAGATCTTCAACAAAGAGACGCCTAGGGCAGCTAGTACAGTTTATCCACGTCGACGCTGTACTGCACAGTGATGCCAGTTTATGAGTGAGTATGCTGTTTCTTAATTTGTTTGAGAGTTTGGTAGCGATGACCAGTTTTTACGTGAGCGATTAGCCTGTTTATAGTAGCCAGCGGTCGTCATTATCTGCCAGCAGCAGCAGCAGGATAGTTAGGATAAGGTAGGCGAAAAAACGGGGCTAATACCTCTTATACTCCACAAGTTTATATATGGCACAAAGCCTCGCTTAATTCAGGGCTTATTTCCCTTTGGTGACCGTATGCTTTACGCACAAGAGCGCCCCTTGCAGTAATTATCAGAATATTGAGTACTAACTGTCGCAATACGTCCCAAAGCGGAAGTTCATCCTTTTAGTTTATGTCTCTGCGAGGCATCAGCGTAATTCACTACTTCAGTAACCCTCTTACTAAAATTTAAACAAAGTTTCTAGCACTCCTTCTTCTATAGGCTTATAAAATTATTCAACCAAAAGGTTGACTATTTAAAGTTGATGACTATAATCAAATGTATGGTTGAATATAAAAACGATAAAATTCTTACCGAATTACTAAAGGCAATGAGTGACACAACACGTCGCGCGCTCTTAACGCAGCTATGCCAGCAAGGAGCAAGTCGTGTTACAGACCTCGCTGACTATTATGATATGTCACTAAATGGAATATCCAAGCACATCAAAGTATTAGAAAGGGCTGAGCTTGTACAGCGAAGAACCATAGGGAGAACTCATTGGATTGAAGCAAATTTACATAAGGTAGATGTAGCCGAAAATTGGTTTAAAGAACTCAAATCAATTTGGGAGTTACGTTTAGATAAACTTGATGAAATTATGAAAGATAGAGGAGAGAAAAATGACTGATTTAACAGTAAATGTAGAAAAAATGATCGAAGCACCTATTGAAGAAGTATTTGGTGCTTGGTTAAACCCCAAAATATTGGCGCAATTTATGATGCCGATGTCTGGTATGCCAGAATCAGATGTAGAAAATGATGTTCGAGAAGGGGGGAGTTTTTCAATCATTATGCATGCTGGTAGTGATGAGCTACTGCATACAGGGAAATATTTAGAAATAAATCGACCTTGCAAATTGGTTTTTACTTGGGTGTCTCATTGTTCTGCTGATAATAGTATTGTCACATTGAATTTTAAAAAAATAGACAACAAAAAAACAAATATTTCTTTATCTCATGTCAGATTCATTGATGAAAAAACAAGATCTGATCATGAAGGTGGTTGGACGGGTATTCTAAGCAAATTAAATGATGTCATTGGTTAATTAACTCGAAATATAAGGTGAAACTATGAATAGTAAAATAGTAGTATATATTGGAACTCTGCACGCTAAACCAGAGTTTATAGATAGCTTAATTCAATCTTTTGAAGGTTTAAAACAAGCGGCAGGGTATATTTCCCATGAATGCTACAGAGACCTTGAAAATAGAAACAAATTAACGCTGGTTGAACAATGGGAAAACAAAGAGGATCATGAAAACTTTGTTAATTCATTTCCAACAGAAGTAATGGAACAATGGTTAGGTATGCTTTCTCAAGAAGGTGAAGACTCTTATTTTGAAAAACTCAAATAAGTTATTGATATAAAATACATAACAAGTTGCTCCATCGGACGTGGCAAGTACTCAGAAAACTCCAGCAAGTGAAAGCAGGCGCCCAGAATGCTAATGGCATATGACGTTTTCTGACCAATTTCAGACATTACCATTTATCCAGTTGGCTCGCCGTAACGCGCAAATTTCTCGCGGGAGAAAAACAGGATTTGGGTTATCCAATATAAGATGGTGATCAGTATGAGTATGGTTGGTATCGCCACGATGAGTAGTAGCTGCTCTTCTTGCATACTCTTAAGATTAGCGCCCATTATTTTCACGACTTTGTCGGTGAACGCTAATGCCGCCCATACCAGTGAAAAGCCAATGCGCGAAACATGCCGAATAATGCGTTGTGTGCCAGAAAGCCCTGAATGGTAAAGGTTACGAATATCCCCCAATGCAAAGAAAATCGCTAAACCACCCCAGATCAGATAGATAAAGGGAGCCTCTTCCTCTCGCCAACCCATACTGATCGCAAATGCAGTAATTGCGAAACCGACTACCCATATCAAAGCAGTTACTTCAAGGAGGCCAGTTTCATTCTTTTTATTATGGGCGGTTAGCCAGGCGGTAAACACGGTATACATCACTAGTGCACCCAACATCATGTCACCGATGGAATTTTTGAGGTAAGCGGCCGCAATACCTGAAATCAGCATGACCATCATGGATATAGTAAAACAGGAGCCTGCTTTCCTATGAAGTGCACTGCCTTTCTTAGCAAACATGGCAAAGACCGCTGTCACCAAGGCGATCGTTCCCGCGGGGGTATGTATTGCCCAAACAATGATGTCTTTCATGTGTAAAGTCTCAGGTAATAGTTTGCTAAAACTGAATGACTGAAGTTGATTAGTTGCTATTCAATTTCTTGACAGCCATATACCCGTATTGCGAATTGCTGTGCTCCTGGGCCAAGTATTCGTAAAGGGAGTTAGCTGTCTCGCCCTTACCCAGTTCTTCGTAAGTCATTGCTTTTAAGTAAGTCAATTCGGCTTTCATTTCAGCCGACATCGCCTCTGCGCTTTCTGCCTGTGTTATCAGCTCCAACGTACGATCGTAATGCTTACTCTCATAGTGTTTATATGCTTCGGAAATAGAGGCCGTTTGAATCAGGCTCGCACACGCGCCTAGCGATAGTGTTGCTACTAGAAGTGCAATGGTGGGTAATTTCATCTCTATCAATCCTGTTAACGTGACTTAAGGTTGACAAGCCTACCAATGCATAAATGAAAGTAATACAATGAAGTCTGGACTTCAGGTATGCATATTTGTATGGATTGGAAATCAATAACATTCGACTGGAACCGTGCGCGGGCTTTTTTGGTAACGGCGGAAGAGGGTTCTCTGGCTGCGGCAGCTCGGTCAATGGGAATGACGCAACCTACCTTGGGGCGACAGGTGGCGGCGCTGGAGAGTGAAATTGGGTTTGATCTATTTACCCGGCGAGGTCGAGGCCTGGAGCTCACACCTAATGGCATCAAATTGTTGGAATATGTACGACTGATGGGTGATGCCGCTAACCAGTTTTCTTTATCGGCTTCGGGTAAATCAGATGTCATCGAGGGCAAGGTTAGCATCACCGCTTCCGAACTCCTTTCCACGTTTATGCTGCCACGCATGATCAAAACTTTTCGGGAAGTGGAGCCTGGCATTGACATCGAATTATATTCAACTAACGAAGTACGCGACCTCAATCGAAGAGAGGCTGATATTGCTATCCGAAGTGTTCGTCCAACACAGCCGGAGTTGATTGCCAAAAAACTTTGCAGTGTTCGAGGCCATCTCTATGCAGCCAAAAGCTACCTGCGGCAACTGGGTCATCCTCCAACGATCGACGAGTTGAACAAGGCGAACTTCATCGATACTGAGAATCCAGGCCGCCTCATGGCGTTGCTTAATTCTCGTGGCCTCACTCTAAACAAGCAAAATTTTCCCGTTATTTCAAATAGTCATGTTGTTCAATGGGAATTGGTCAAACAAGGAGTGGTAATTTGCGCCACAGTAGAAGAAATTGGCGATAACGAGCCGCTGGTTGAACGTGTGATTATCTCCAATCTTCCTCTGATTACCATGGACCTATGGCTAGTGACCCACAATGAATTGCGAACCAACCGTCGAATCAGACGAGTCTTTGATTTTTTGGTATCGGAGTTTTCTTATAATTAACACTAACTAGGAACGACCGTTACTAGCCGATGATTGCCGTTCAAGCTAATATTTTGAGAGTCAGCTTTTAGGTCCCCTGCAGTTATACTTGAAAAATGGCCAATTGCCACATAATTGAGCGTTGACCGTCCGCTTTCGTTCTGAGTTTTCTCAATCTTTCGACTAAATTCGTGCTTTTTCACCTATGGCGACCGTCTGCTTTACGCACAAAGCAGAATGTACGATTTGATCAGATCTTAATGTATTCAAATGTCAGATTACGTCTGAGCTACTACAGCTAATAGCACTAGAAAAGTCCCTAGTGCTATTAACCCACTTAATTAAGTTAACCAACTTCATTAAATCGTTAACCCACTTATTTCCACAACCCCAAAAAAACTACCCCTCACGCCAACTATCAATACTAGGGCAAGAACAAATCAAGTTCTTATCGCCATGTACGTTATCAATACGTGCAACCGGCGGCCAGTATTTAGTAAACTCCATGCCGTCTATGGGGTAGGCGGCGAGTTTGCGGCTGTAGCTGTGTGGCCATTCATCGTTGGCCAGTTCGGCGGCGGTGTGGGGTGCGTTTACTACGGGGTTGCTTTCTAGGGTTAATTCACCGTTTTCTACCATGGCGATTTCTTTGCGTATGCTAATCATGGCGTCGATAAATCTATCTAGCTCTTCCTTGGGCTCCGATTCGGTGGGCTCTATCATTAGCGTGCCCGGCACGGGGAATGACATGGTAGGCGCGTGAAAGCCGTAATCGTTTAGGCGCTTGGCGATATCTTCGGCGCCTATGCCGCTGCTTTCCTTTAACGGGCGTATATCAATAATGCATTCGTGAGCAACGCGGTTATTGCGGCCGGTAAAGAGTATGGGGTAGTGGCTTTCTAAACGCTTGGCGATGTAGTTGGCGCTTAATATAGCCACTTGCGTGGCGTTTTTAAGGCCTTGCTCGCCCATCATAGAGATATACATCCAAGTGATAGGCAGTATCGATGCGCTGCCCCAGGTAGCGGATGACACTACGTCGTTGTTGATGTCTAAACCTTTTATAGGTTGCACTGGGTTGTTGGCTAGGAAAGGTGCTAGGTGTTTTTTAACACCTATGGGCCCCATGCCTGGGCCGCCACCGCCGTGGGGTATGCAAAAGGTTTTGTGTAAGTTTAAGTGCGATACATCGGCACCAAATTTACCGGGGGCGGCTATGCCCACCATGGCGTTTAGGTTGGCGCCGTCTAAATACACTTGCCCGCCGTATTGGTGAATAACGTCGCACATTTGGGTGATGTGTTCTTCAAATACGCCATGGGTAGAAGGGTAGGTGACCATTAGTGCGGCTAGGTCATCTTTATGTTTTTCGGCTTTTTGTTTTAAATCTTCCAAATTGATGTTGCCGTTTTTATCGCAGTCGACGATTTCAATTTTCATGCCCGCTAGTGCAGCGCTGGCAGGGTTGGTGCCGTGGGCCGAGCTGGGGATTAGGCATAGTTTGCGTTGGTGATCGCCGCGGCTTTGGTGGTATTTCATGATCGCCAATAGGCCAGCGTATTCACCTTGCGCACCGGAGTTAGGTTGCAGCGACATGGCATCGTAACCGGTGCATTGTTCTAGCATGCGTTCTAACTGTTTGAATAAGGTGAGGTAGCCCTGCGCTTGATCTTGTGGTGCGAAGGGGTGCATGTTGGCAAATTCTGGCCAGCTTACCGGTAACATTTCGGCGGTGGCGTTGAGCTTCATGGTGCAAGAGCCCAGCGCTATCATGGAATGAGTTAGGGTGATGTCTTTGTTTTCTAGGCGTTTCATATAACGCAGCATTTCGGTTTCGGAGTGATGCTGGTTAAATACGGGGTGGGTTAAAAATTCACTGCTGCGTTGGTTGGCCGTGGGTATGCCACTGTTGCCAGCTATCTCATCGTCTATTTCTTCTACGCTAAAGTCTATGCTGGCACCGCTGATAATGGCCCACAACATTTCTATGTCTTCAGCGCTGGCAACTTCATCCAAGCTGATAGAAATTTTATCGCTGTCGATTAAACGTAAGTTTACTTCGGCCGCAAGCGCGCGTTCGTTTATGGCTTGTTGTTGATCACCTACGTTAAGCGTTAGCGTGTCGAACCAGCTATCGTTAACAATATTGATAGAGAGTTTGTTTAAGCCTTGCGCCAAAATGGTGGTGAGCCTATGTATGCGCGCGGCAATATTTTTTAAACCCTGTGGGCCGTGATACACCGCATAAAACGAGGCCATAATAGCTAGCAGTGCCTGCGCGGTGCAGATGTTGCTGGTGGCTTTTTCGCGGCGTATATGTTGCTCGCGAGTTTGCATGGCCATGCGCAGGGCTTGGTTGTTGTGGCGGTCTATCGATACGCCAATAATGCGGCCGGGGGTAGAACGCTTAAAACTATCGCGGGTGGCAAAGTAGGCGGCGTGTGGGCCACCAAAGCCCATGGGCACACCAAAGCGTTGGCTGTTGCCCAGTACTACGTCGGCACCTAGTTCACCGGGTGGGGTTAATACCACTAGGCTCATAATGTCGGCGGCTACGGCTACTAAAGTGCCTTGCGCGTGGGCGGCATCGGTGAGGGTTTTTAAATCGGTAATATGGCCGTAGGTGTTGGGGTATTGTACTAAGGCGCCATAAACCTCTAGGCCGATTAAGTCTTCGGCGGCACCCATTACAATTTCAAAGCCACAGGTTGCGGCGCGGGTTTTTACCACGGCGATGGTTTGTGGGTGTACATCGTTGGCGATAAAAAATTTGTCGGATTTATTTTTTTTGTTGCAGCGTTTTAGCAGCGTCATGGCTTCGGCGGCAGCGGTGCCTTCATCTAATAGCGAGGCGTTGGCCAAGTCCATGCCGGTTAAATCCATTACCATTTGTTGGTAGTTTAATAGTGCTTCTAAACGCCCCTGCGAAATTTCGGGTTGGTAAGGGGTGTAGGCGGTGTACCAGCCGGGGTTTTCTAACACGTTGCGCAAAATAACATTAGGTGTAAGCGTGGGGTGGTAACCCATGCCTATAAAATTGCGCATTAATTTATTTTGTTTGGCGATGGCTTTAAGCTGCGCCAGGGTATCGGCTTCGGTTTGTGGCGTGGCTATATCCATAGGCTGTTTAAGCCGTATGTTACTGGGCACAGTGCTGTCGATTAATTCTTCTAGGCTGTTAAGGCCTAGCAGTTTTAGCATCTCGGCCTGTTGTTGGGCGTCGGGGCCTATGTGGCGGTGGATAAATTCATCGCGGGCTTGTAATTCAGATAGGCTGGCATCGAGCTTAAGCATGGATAATATCTCCAAAAAGTATTAGCTGTGATGGCTGCGTGCAGCCATCTGTAAATCGAAATGAGTTGTAATAGATTGTTAAATAAGTAATTAGCGCACGTAGTTTTGTGGGGTGAAGGGCATTTTTACCACCTCAACCGCTATGGTTTTGCCACGTAATAACACCGCAATTTGGCTGCCTATGGCGGCGTGCTCGGTGCTCACATAACCCATGGCTACTGGCGTGCCTACTGTAGGGCCAAAGCCGCCGCTGGTGACGCTGCCTATGTTGTTGCCGGCTAAGTCCACCAGCTCGGCACCTTCACGCACGGGCGCGCGGCCATTAATTTTTAAGCCCACGCGTTTGCGGCTAGCGCCGTTTTCAATTTGATTTAGGATGATGTCGGCACCGGGGAAACCGCCGGCTTTGTCACCACCGGGGCGACGAGATTTGCTAATCGACCATAACAGCCCCGCTTCTACCGGGCTGGTGCTGGTATCTAAATCGTGGCCGTATAAGCACAGGCCTACTTCTAAGCGCAGCGAGTCGCGTGCGCCCAGGCCTATGGCCTCAACTTCGTCTAAGGCTAGCAATTGTTGTGCAAAAGCGGTGGCGTGCTGGGCGGGTATGGAAATTTCGTAGCCGTCTTCGCCGGTATAGCCTGAGCAGCTAACAAAGCAGTCTACTACTGTGCCGTCTATTGTTACGGTGGCTGGGCTGGTACCCATAAAGCGTAACTCGGCGGCGCTGGGGATGAGTTGGTCTAGGGCGGCGCGGGCTTGCGGGCCTTGCAGGGCTAGCAGGGCGTGGTCTTCTATTACCGTTATGTCAAAGCCGCTTAGGTGGGCGCGTAAGTGGGCGATGTCTTGCTCTTTACAGGCGGCGTTAACCACTAAGAAGAACTCGTCATCGGCCAAGCGGGTAATCATTAAGTCATCTAAAATACCGCCTTGCTCATTGGTAAACACGGCGTAGGTTTGCTTGAATTTGGGCAGTAAGGCTAGGTCTACCGGCACTAAAGCTTCTAGGGCTTCGGTAATGCCAGCGCCTTTGATGCGCACTTGGCCCATGTGGGATACATCAAATAGGCCGGCTTGCTCGCGGCAGTGGTTATGCTCTTTTAGCACGCCCAGCGGGTATTGTACGGGCATGGCATAGCCGGCAAAGGGCACCATTTTGGCGCCTAGCGCTAGGTGTAAATCATAGAGTGGCGTTTTCAGTAGTGGGCTGTTTGACGGGCTATCTGACATGCTTATGCTCCCAGCCTTGTGGCTGCTGACAGGTGGATACAGAGCGCGCATATTACCGCTGGGTCATATATAACAGAAGTTAATTATTATTATTGTTGGATAAGAAAATCTAATGGGCTAAGCTGGTGCGCATTGTAGCTAAGCAGCTGTGCCTGTGCAGACTAGGCGGGTGTAAAAAATAGCCGCGTGTAAATACTAAGCACATCTCGATATAGAGGAAGATAAGCTATGGTCATGAAAAACCTGCCCATGGATATGTTGCGCTCATTAGTGATGATTAACGATGAGGGCGGCTTTACCGCTGCCGCCGATAAGTTGGGCCGTACCCAGCCCGCCATTAGCCAGCAAATAAAAAAACTAGAAAGTTTGGTAGATCGCCCGCTACTCAACAGAAACAGCCCTAAGCTAGAGCTGACCCCAGCCGGTGATATGTTTTTGCGTTATGCGCGGCAAATTTTAGCGCTAAACGATGAGCTAGTAGGCCAGTTTGCCAACCCGCTAATGAGTGGCCGCATTAAGGTGGGCATACCCAGCGAATTTGCCACCACTCTGTTACCTAAGATTATCGGCAGGTTTGCCAAAACCTATCCCGATGTGAGCTTGGATATTAGCTGTGATTTAAGCCGCAACCTGCTCTCCGATGAGCAGCGCAAGCAATACGATTTAATTTTAGCTCTGCACGACAGAGTCACCCCGCAGCAGCGCCGTTCGCAAAAAGATTTAATTAAAACTGATGATTTGGTGTGGGTGGGCAGTGAGGGTTCCCGCGCGCATTTACAAGAGACCTTGCCGTTAGTGGCAGCCCCCAGTGGTTGTATTTACCGGCAGCGGGCCTTACAAAAACTGGGGCAGGCCAAGCGCAGCTGCCGCATTGTTTACAATATTTCTGATTTAACCGGTATAGAAGCGGCCCTGCATGAAGGCTTGGGGGTAACGGTATTGGCTCGCAGCACCGTGCCTAAGTCACTCACTATTATTGAGCCCTGCGAGCAGTTGCCCGCGTTGGGCACTATAGGTATAGGCCTAAAACAACTGCACCAGGGTGATAACCCGGTGGTGCAGGTGCTGGCTGACTTTATTAAGGCTGGCTTGGCTTAACAATCAGTCGCTAGTATTTAGTCTCTAGTTCCTAGCGCCTAAACCTTTGCGTTTAAGTGGCGTTGATTGCTGTGGCTAGGCGGCTTACTTCTTGGGCTAGTTGTTGTACGCGTTCTGCCATGGTGCTATCGACTAACTGGCCTTGCTCATCAAAGGCGGCATAGGCGCTGGGTAGGGCAAGTTGCCCGGGGCTGATAATGGCGCCCAAGTTAAACAGTATGTCGCGGGTGTGGCTAAGGCCGCGTATGCCGCCCAAACCACCTGGTGATGCCGCCATTAAACCCACTACCTTACCGTGAAAGGCTGATCCTATATCGCTGCTGGTATTGCTGGGGCGCGATAACCAGTCTATGGCGTTTTTTAACACGCCTGAAATGGAACCGTTGTATTCAGGGGTGGCTAGCAAGATGCCTTGGCTGCCGGCAAACAGTGCCTTTAAATCGTTGACGTTGGCGGGGGTACCTTCGGCTTCTAAGTCTTCAGAAAACAGCGGAATGTTAAAGTCGGCTAAATCCAAGTACTGCACCTCTACACCTGCTTGCTCTGCGGCCTTGGCGGCGATGAGTACCAGGCGCTTGTTAACGGACTGATTTTTAAGGCTGCCAGCTAGGGCGATGATTTTAGTCATGGTGGTGCTTCCTGTGTCTGTAGGGTCGTTTGCTTAATCAGCTGTTGCCGATTTGATGGGGCTAGTTTACAGAAGTAAAATTGAAGAGAAACAACATCTGTGCAACACTTCTGTGCATGAGTGCACACAAAGAAATACACAAGACCGACTGGAACGATATACACATCGCCTATCAAGTGGCTATGCGTGGCACCTTAACCGCTGCCGCCGAGGCTTTGGGCGTGCACCACAGCACCGTGCTGCGCCGGGTTAACCTGCTAGAGCAACGCTTGGGTACTAAGCTGTTTCATCGCCATGCGCGGGGCTATGTGCCTACTGAGGCGGGGCTGCTGCTAACCCAAGCGGCGGAAAATACTCAGAATAATTTTGATAGGCTGCTAGGCCAGCTGCAAAGCACCGATAGCCAGCTAACCGGCACCTTGGTGATTACCAGCGTGAATAGCCTGTCTGATTATTTAATCCCTTTGCTGGCGGAGTTTTGCCAGCTTTATCCGCAAATTAAACTGGAGTATGCGGCGGAAAGCCGGGTGCTTAAGTTGGAGCATGGTGAAGCCCATGTGGGCATTAGGCCGGGTAAAAAACCGAGTAACCCCGATTATGTGGTGCAGCATTTAGCCAAGTTGGCGGTGAGCCTGTATGGCAATGCCCAGTATGTAGCCCGTAATGGTTTGATGCAGGGTTTGCAGGATCATCAACAGCATAGGTTTATTAGCACTATCGCGCCTTTCACTATGGTGACCTATATGCGGTGGATGAACGAGACGCTAAGCGCCGAGCAAATTGCTATGCGGGTAAGTGATTTTACCGCCTTTATGCCGGCGATACGGGCGGGCTTTGGCATTGCGCCGCTTAATTGCTGGCAGGCCCGTGGCGATAATAGCCTGCGGCCATTGCTCAACCCCCCAGCCGAATGGCAGTACGATCTGTGGTTGACCACCCATGGCGATATGCACCGCTCCACTAAAGTGCAGGCTTTTACTCAGTTTCTAAAAAAACGTTTTGCCGAGGATGAGGCGGTATTGTTGGGTGAGCCTTAGCGCTGGCTGAGTTTTAAAACGAGCGCTTAGGGTCTTTGGGGCCACCAAAGCGGCGGGGCTTAGTGGCGGCTTTTTTGTTGCTTGTGGTGCTTACAGTGCTGGCTGCTTCGTCGTTAGCGCTGTCGGCTACCGCGGCGGGGCTGGGCTCGGGGGCTGGCTGGGCTGTTTTTTCAGCGGCCTTTTCGCTTATCTTCTCTGCTGCTTTCTCAACTACGGTTTCAACCACTGTCTCAACTACAGGAGCCTTATCCGCTTTAGCGGGGGCTGCTGTTGGCTGTGGCTGATCTTTCGCGCAGCTGTTAAAGGCAGGCGCTTTTTTGTGCAGCTTGGCCTTGAGGTATAGCTCTTCCACTTTGGTGCGTGCCCAATCGGCTTTGCGCAAAAACTTTAAGCTGGATTTAATGGATGGGTCTAGTTGAAAGCAGCGTATATCGATGCGTCGGCCCAGCTCCTCCCAGCCATAATGCTCTACTAATTGGGTGACTACGTCCGCCAGCTTAATCCCGTGTAGGGGGTTGTTAGGTTGCGAGCTAGGCTGTGAACCAGGTTGCGAGCCCGGTTGAGGACTGGGCTGAGAACTAGGTAGAGCGCTAGATGCAGTGGCTTCAGCAGGTGGGTTTTGAATGTCGCTCATTAAAGGCCTATGTGATTTACCGGGGGTATCCCCAAGACAATAACCGTCAATATTACCCAGTATTGCTAGTAAAGTCATTGCGGCACTGTTTGTAGCGGTTGCTAGCTCCTTTTATTGAGGCAGTTCATGCCCAACTTTCGCTCAATGCCCTGTGGGTGCACTTTGAAAAAAAACCAGGGCGCAACGATTACAACCGTTGTTGTAGGGCTGGGGCAGTGGTAAAAAATATAAGAAAGGCTGTGCCGAATAAGGCAGTTTTTAACTGCAGTTTAGCGTTAAAACGTTTTTTCTATGCCTATGCTTAATTGCCAGCGATGATAGGCATAATAATCCATATTTGATCGTTTATTGTTGTTGCTGTATTCAACAAAACTAAGCCACTGTTTACCATGGCTGTAGCTGGCTCTTACGAGATGGCTTATTTTTTTGTCTCGTCTTTTTTCACTGTGGGTATTACCGTCACTATCGACTATTTTATTACTGTCGTTGTAATGGCTAACGCTGTATTGGCTTTCCAGTTGTAGCCATAATTGGGGATTTATGCGGTAGTTAATATGCAGGAAATAATCGTGCTGGGTAGGGGAATAGCTGTAAAAATCATCCTCTATTGGTAAATCTTTGCGGTTATTGACGGTAAGCTGGTAGCCTGTTTTTATGCTGTATTTCTTGTTTTTATAGTTGCTGTTGTAACTGCTGTCGTAGCTAAGAAAAGCAGCTGTTTCATTGCTCCACCCTGTTATGTAGTCATAGCTAGATTGGCCCAGTGTGTATTGGGTTTGGTTGTCTAGGTGTAGGTTGATATCGCGGTAGGGACGTTCGGCCTCAAAGGCTAGGGCTATAATTTTTGAAGAGATATTGCCGTCGGTAAAATAGGCCGCTGTTGTTAGTGTGCTACTGCTATGCCATGTTGTGTGTTGTTTTTCGCGGCTGATAGCAAGGTCAAAGCCGGTGAAGTTGTAATCGCTATTATCCATATAATGGCGTTTAAACGCGCTGATGTTGATGTGTAGGCCATTGTTATAATTGCCTCTAAGATAATTTTCGGCGCTTGCCCATGCTTCTAGGTAATTATCGCTTTGTTGTTTGTGGGTATTGTTATCGGGAAATAGTGCGATATTACTGTCGTGGCCTACGGCTGCGGATATTATGCCGCGCCATGCTTGGTAGGATGTGTTTAGCGTCTCTTGTTGTTGCAGCTTTAAAGCTGCGAGTTTTTTTATTTTTTCAGAACTGGCGTTTTGATAGGCGAGCGTAAAATGCTGCGCTGCCTGTGATGGCTGGTGAGTTTTTTCTGCAATTAAACCTAGGTTGTAGTGAGCCATAGCTGACCACTGGCTGCTGTTGGTAAGGCGGTTAAAGTGGCTGGCGGATTCGCTATAACGCTGCGCTTTGTAATAGCTAGAGCCTAGGTTGTAGTCTAGTTTTTCAGATAGGTTTGCAGTGCTAGTGCCTTCTTTTTCGGCTGTATTCTTAGCGCTTAAAAAGAACTGTATAGCCTGTGAATAGTCTTTTGTTTTGAAGGCGTTAATACCGCTTCTATAATCATCGCTGGCATCGGCAAATAATGTAAGAGGGCTTAGCGCTAGGGTTAGCGTTATGCTTAGCAGTAATTTTTTTATCAAGGCTAGTTCCGGTAGCTATATATAAAAACAAGTATAAAAATAAAAACAGATGTAAAAAACAGAAAAACTCGCACTTTTATCTAAAGGCGAGTTGTGGTGGGGTATTCTACCTATTTTTTGGGGTTTTTGTCGTTTTCCGGTCGGCCTAGGCCTTTATTGTTAGGGGTATTCTTTTTTATTTTTTCGGCTGAGTTTTTGTTTCTAGCGTCTTCGGCCATATCTTGGCCCAGTTTTCTGCCTTTGTCTTTCGCTTTGTTGGCATTTGCAATGCCCCGCGAGCTGTTATCGGCTGCGTTGCTGTTAATGTATTTGGGTAATTCTATAATGTTAATGATGTCGTTGGGGCTGCCGAGTTCATCGACCACAAAAATGGTGTCGTCTAAGTCCTGCTGAGCTAGCGCCAGTGACGATGTAATGAGCAGTAATAATAGTAGTACTGGCGGCGTGATTTTCATGCTGTTCTCTCTCATTGCCCACGCTACGTGGTTGGTTGTTTGCTGTGGTCGGCTTTGTCGTGGCTAACATCTATATGTATACGTTTATTGGCGGGGCCATAGGCATAGGACAAGGTGAGGTAGCTGTCGCTATGGTCCTTAAACAATACCGGTAACGTTAATAGGTTTTTACCTTTGCGTATATTGGTGGTCCAGCTTAAGGTTTTACGGTTGGGGTAACCTTGTAGCTCTAAATTTTCTGCCAACTCTATAGTAACGGTGGTGTTTTCCCTATCGGCGAGGCTGTCTATAACAACATTAATCTGTTTGCTGGCGGTGCCGTTGGCCGTATTGAGTTGAGCCATTTTTTCATTGTGGGCGACAGGATTTTGATTTACCAGTATGAGCCCCATAAAACTAACTATAAGTACTAGGGCCACCACCCGGCGATAGAGCGATGGAGGCGACGCTGCTCTTTCCTGTTTTGCCTGTTGATGGTTCTCTATAGCTTGTTTGATGGCCTTATCGGCAAAGCCTGCGCTCATGATCGGCTTATCTAGATTGGTTAAGCCTGTTAGTAGCAGGCTCTCTTCGTAGTGAGCTAAGCAAAGCTCGCAGCTTGCAATATGGTCAAAGAGCTCGTTATTAGCGAGGGATACGCCACCACTCGCGATATGTATGGGTATGATTTTTCGGGTTTCTAAGCAGTTCATAATATCTCCAGCTTTAGCTATTAACACGCGTAAGTGTGGATAAAGGTTCCGTTTTTCTGAGGCTTTTTTTCAACTGATCTTTGGTTCTATGCAGGCGTGATTTAACAGTGCCTAGTGGTAATTCAAGTACCATGGCTAAATCATTAAGGCTATAACCTTCTATAAGATGCAGGGTAATTAATACCCGCTGTTCAACGCTTAGCCGTTTGATGGCGGCATTGAGGTTGTGGCTTAGCCTTGTTTGATCTATGAGTTGATCGGGCTCTAGTGTCGGCTCGGGAGTTTGCGCCAATATTTGCTCGCCGTCATCATGAGGGTAATGCTCAGGCTGTTGCTTTTTTTTGCGCCAGTGATCGATAAAAAGGCGATACATGATACGCGCTAACCAGGGCCGTAGTTTTTCAATGCTGAGCATTTCTTCAAGGCGTGGGTATAGCTTGATAAGCAGATCTTGTACCAAGTCTTCAGCATCACTTTGGTTGCCATACAGGCGATGGGCAAGATGGTATAAATGCTGGATGTGCGGATGCACCAATTGTTCAAATTGGCTATGGGCTGGTTGTTGCGACGGACTGCTTAAAAAACTCATACTACCTATACACGAGCTATAACTTTAAAAGGTTCCATTTTTATAACCGATAGTTCCATTTTTTGTTGGCGCGGGATATGTGGTGATTAATGAGGCGTAGGTGCTGCATTGTAGCAGGAGAGGGGAGGCAGCCGCCTTATCAGTTGGCTGCCTAGTGTTTCGGTTTATGTAATAGGGATTAGTTATTTGTTAATAACTATTAATTAATAGTGATATTAGCGGCACTGTCGGCGGTTACGCTGACATTAACGCCAGCGGTAAAGCTAACCACGTCATTGCCTTGTGTGTTAGCCGCGCTATTGTCCTCGGTGTTGATGTCTAGTGAGGCGTCACAGCTAAAGGCTACACTGTAGTCACCTACAGGGATAAAACCTAAGGTGAACTGATACTGTTCGCTGCTACTGTTGTAGCTTACTGTGGCCGAGGTTAGCGGGTCGCCATCATTGCCTTGTATGTCTTGAATGGCGGCGTCGTGACCGCTAAACAGGTATACCACGTTACCCATGTCATTATTATCACCGTTGTTGCAAGCAACATCGGTGACTAGGTTGGCGGCTACTACGCCTTTAATGCTATTAACGTCTAAGTTATCGACTAGGCGTAAGGTGGGACGTAGCTTATAGATGCCGTTACCTTGCTGATGTACCGATTTTCTTAAATCAAACTCTATGGTGAAGTTACTGCTGCTGCCGGCACCGGCGGTAAAGCCGCGGTTTAATTTAAGGCCGCTTTTTGCGCTGCTGGGTATGCTTAGGGCGTGTTGTATGCCGTCTATAACAATATAGGAGTCGGCTTCGTTAACGCCCAGCCTGATCCATTGGTAGTCGCCGATAGCGAGCTGCTGATTATCCAGTAGCAAGGAGCGATCTTCGCCTTGGAACTCTAAGAGGTTGAGGGTTTTAGCTTCTTCAAATTCTATTAAGGTGGTTTCAGGGCCTTTTAACTCTATGGAGGTAAAGGAGATAACTACCGCTGAGGCGTTTTCTACCGGGCCGTCGGTAATGCCTAGGGAAAGCCGGGCTTCATCATCGCCGCCACTGCTACCGCCGCTGCTGCCGTCACAGGCTGTTAATGTGTATAAAAGTGCTAGCGCGGGTAAGGCAAAAATTTTATTCATGGTATGTACCTAATGTTAATCATGGGTAGATATGATGCTTATATTAGCGGCAATTAACGCCATACTAACTAACACGTGTAAGGGTGGTGCAGGGTTCCATTTATTATGCGCTTATCGGTAAAAGGTGATGGCCGTCACAATTGTCCGGTCAATTGTCCGTGCAACAGGGCTGTTAATGGCTGGGGGGATTTAATTGGCTGTTAAAGCTACAGGATTATTCGCTACGCTCACCCTACGGGTCGCCTCTTCAGGCGATCAATACATAAAACGCTGTTGTTCGTCTAGCAGCCCGGAATGACGGAATTTTTTGGGGTAGGCGCTGGTTTAATCAGAGCCTATTAGCAAATCTAAAGGGTAGCCGGCAAAGGGTTTTATTTCGCCGATAATTAATTGCGAATTCATTTTTTCTATCCCAATTTCCTGCTGTACTAGGCCTTCACTGAGTTCATTAAACTCGGCGGCATCGCGGCAAATAAAGTGCACGATATAGTCAAACTGGCCTGACACCATATAGCAAGAGGTGATTTGCGGGATGCTGTTTATCACTTCTCGAAAATGTCTTGCCAATTTTGGCTCTTGGCTTTTTAAAGCGATGCTGACAATAAAATGGGCGTGGGGGATTTTCTTTAAATTAATATTAGCGGCATGGGCTTGCAGGTAATGTTCTTTTTTTAATTTTCTCACTCGGCTAAGGCAGGCGCTTTCTGACAAGCCTATCTCATCAGCCAATCGTTGGTTGCTGATAGTGGCATCTTTTTGCAGGGTGTTGAGTATGCGTAGGTTTATTTTGTCGAGTTTCACTGTTAGCCCTAACTAGTAATCAAAGTTGATGTTATGCATGAACATGCTGTTATGAACGATCAAACTTGCGGCTTAAATAAATTGAGGTTTGGGTGCGTTCTATGCCATCTATAGAAATAATTTTGTCAATCTGTTGGTCTAAAGTTTCAGTGCTTTCATCTTGTACTTGCGCACATAAATCATATTGCCCTGAAATAGAATGCAGGGATTGTACGGCTTTAATTTGCTCTATTTGCCTAGACACTTGGCTCAATTTTTTTTGATCAGCGGCTATCAATACGTTGGCGCACACCTGCCTTTGTGCATACTCTGGATGCAAGCGTACAGTGTAGCCCTGAATGATTTGATTGCGCTCCAGCCGCCTTATATGTTCCTGCACGGTCGCGCGGGTGACGTTAAGGCGCTTGGCTAGCTCGGTAATACTTAGGCGGCTATTTTCTAGCAGCAACTCTAATAGATTTTTGTCTAGAGTATCCATATAACACCTTTGTCTGGATTGTCGATCAAATTGAGCTAATAAGTGAGCAAAATATACGCTATTACTGGTCAATATGTAAATGATTGTTTGGTGATCGTTGAGGGCAGCTATTAATACAGGGAATTATGATACGTTGAGTTGCTGTTGCCTCTAGTAATGATCAGTAGTGGTGGCTAGTTAGCAGTCGTGGGTACAGGTTTTTTTCACATTGATCTCTACGATATACTTTTTGATTAAAATTAACAGGCAAATTGTTCGCTTAGCTCATTCAATGTTACCGGTTTACCTCGTACACTTTTTCCGCATTAGCCCATGTTTAGGGCTTAGGCTGTCTGCTAAAAAATACAGCTGGTGATAACACAGACTAAAAGCTAATAATTTATAAGCATTAATCGTAACTGCTGGATGCTGGTGCGCTTATTACAGAGCTATTGGTCCATTTAATTTGGCATAGCTATCACTATGAGTGTTTTTCACTCCTGCAGTTAGTACGGAAATATTATGTCCAAAGTAGTACGTGACCCCAGCCTTATAGATGCTTTAATTCCTACCCTCACCTTAGTTTTTTTACTGGCCTGCTCGGTTTTTCTGTTTGGTGACGCCTCATCCAGTGGCGCTAATCAAATTGCTTTATTACTCGCCTCTGCGGTGGCGATTATTGTAGGGATAAAAAATGGCCTCAGTTGGGAGTTTATAGAGCAAGGTATTATCGATGGTGTGTCGGTCTCTTTACGGGCGATTATGATTTTATTTGCGGTGGGCACCTTAATTGGTAGTTGGATTTTATCCGGCACCGTGCCCACCATGATTTACTATGGCTTGCGTTTATTAGACCCTAGTATTTTTTACGCCGCCTGCTGTGTGATATCCGCCTTTGTAGCTTTGAGCATAGGCAGCTCATGGACAGTAGCCGGCACTATAGGCATAGGCTTGATAGGTACGGCGGCAGCCTTGGGTTTGCCTTTGGATATTACCGCAGGTGCGATTATTTCTGGGGCTTATTTTGGCGATAAAATGTCGCCGTTATCGGATACCACCAATCTGGCTCCGGCCGTAGCGGGTACCGATTTGTTTACGCATATTAAACACATGGCTTGGACTACCGGCCCAAGCATTATTATTTCTTTGATTATTTTTACCATTCTCGGTTTGTTTTATACGCCCACAGGCTCGGCTAATACCATGGCAGAAACGTTGAGTCTGTTAGAGCAGCAGTTTTATATCCATATTATTTTATTATTGCCTTTGGTGTTGGTATTAGTGCTGGCGATGAAGCAGTTCCCCGCGCTGCCGACTATTTTAGGCGGCACTTTAATCGGTTGTATTTTTGCCTTTGTTTTTCAGGCTGACGTAATTTATCAATTGGCGGGTAATACCGACATACCTCTAGCGTTGGCTTTGTTTAAAGGTGTGTGGATGGTGCTATTTGATGGCTTTGTCTCTAACACCGGTAATGCCTCTATAGATGACTTGCTGACACGTGGTGGCATGTCCTCCATGTTAAATACGGTATGGCTGGTATTAATGGCCATGATATTTGGTGCAGTGCTGGATAAAGTGGGTTCGCGGTTTCAAGTAATAACTGCAATTTAATTACGCAGCGAGTA
>TARA_R110000868_G_scaffold358814_3_pt1 | contig 39019 bp, 34 predicted proteins | sample TARA_R110000868 | Tara Oceans TARA_R110000868 (sample SAMEA4397489) | marine metagenome | biome: Polar Biome; feature: [SRF] surface water layer (ENVO:00010504); material: water (ENVO:00002006), including particulate matter (ENVO:01000060) such as... | depth 5 m | reverse complement strand
TTGTTAGCCCTAAACTTGTTTTTAAGGAGTTTATACAAAACTTTAAACCGGTGTAGGCTTTTTATATATATAAATTAACTAATTATCATGGACAACTCAATTATATTTATTGCTAGTGGAATCCTTTTAGGCTTAATAATAGGATTTATTATAGCAAAATCAATAGAAAAAAACAATGCTTCAAAGTTAATAAAGGGGGCAAAAAAAAGTGCGGCCTCAATTATTAAGGAAGCCAATATTGAAGGGGAATCAATAAAAAAAGACAAAATCCTTCAAGCTAAAGAAAAGTTTATTGAGCTCAAATCTGAGCACGAAAAGGTTATTTTATCACGTGATAAAAAAATGGCAGAAGCCGAAAAACGAACACGCGATAAGGAATCACAAGTATCCTCTGAACTAGCTAAAAACAAAAAGCTTAATGATGACATTGAGGCCAAAATTAAAGATTACGACCATAGACTCGATATTCTTGACAAAAAACAAGTGGAAATTGATAAACTGCATAAAAGTCAAGTACAACAGCTAGAAGTTATTTCTAGTCTTTCTGCCGAAGATGCTAAATCACAATTGATAGAGTCTCTTAAGGGAGAAGCTAAAAACGATGCGATGTCTTATGTGCAAGCTGCGGTCGAAGAAGCTAAATTAACAGCACAGCAAGAGGCAAAAAAAATCATCATTAATACCATTCAACGCATAGGTACAGAAGAAGCCGTGGATAATTGCGTTTCTGTTTTTAATATTGAATCTGATGATGTTAAAGGACGTATTATTGGTCGTGAAGGGAGAAATATTAGAGCTATTGAAGCCGCAACGGGTGTGGAGATAATTGTAGATGACACACCTGAAGCGATCATCCTATCGTGTTTCGATTCTGTAAGACGGGAAATTGCTAGGTTATCATTACATAAATTAGTGACAGATGGGAGAATACATCCGGCTCGAATTGAAGAAGTTGTTGAAAAAACCAAGAAGCAAATAGAGCAAGAAATAATAGAAGTAGGGAAGCGAACTTTAATTGATCTAGGAATCCACAATTTACACCCAGAGCTTATAAAAATGGTAGGAAGAATGAAATACCGCTCTTCTTATGGTCAGAATTTACTGCAACATTCACGTGAAGTTGCCAAACTTTGTGGTGTTATGGCTGCAGAACTTGGGTTGAATCCAAAATTGGCGAAACGTGCTGGATTACTTCATGATATTGGTAAAGTGCCCGATGCCGAAGCAGATATGGAAACACCACATGCTATTTTAGGAATGCAATGGGCCGAAAAATTTGGCGAATTACCCGAAGTGTGCAATGCCATTGGAGCACATCACGATGAAGTGGAAATGAAATCACTGTTATCACCTATTATTCAAGTATGTGATGCCATTTCTGGGGCGCGTCCTGGTGCAAGACGTCAAGTGTTGGATAGTTATATTCAACGTTTAAAAGACTTAGAGGATATAGCTTTTGGATTCCAAGGTGTTAAAAAAGCCTATGCCATTCAAGCAGGAAGAGAATTGCGTGTTATTGTTGAAAGCGAAAAAGTAGACGATCAAAAAGCGGCCGATTTATCATTTAGTATTTCTCAGAAAGTTCAAACAGATATGACCTATCCTGGTCAAGTTAAAGTAACGGTTATTAGAGAGACACGAGCTGTTAATATTGCTAAATAATAACTCCTGTGAAAGCACTCATCATAAATTAAGAGGTTGCTAAAAGTGCAATTAAGTGAATAGAACACAACAAAAAATATAAATTATTTTTAGATACAACATGAAGCGATGCTAATCAATTTTTCTTTTTTGAAACCAGATACCTTCTAAACTTAAGTTTATGGATAACAAATGATAGTTTTCTTTTATCAATCCATTTGCAACTTGACCTTTGTTGCCATAGGTGTAACCAATATTTATCATAGAGCTTGTCCCATTGTTTAAAGGAAGTCCAATTCCTAAATTTAAAGCTGAATTTTGTACTCGTTGGTGGTTTACTTCTAAATTACCATCGTTAAAGCTGTAACCCGCTCTATATTCTAAATTATTGAAAAATTTTGACATTTTTTTTTCGGCAGCATATTGTATTCCAACTCCAAAAGCATCTTGGTTTACATAGTTGCCTAGTTGGTCTGTTTGGTTGGTATTGCTCCAATAGCTTTTTTTATAATCTAAATTAAAGGTAAAGTATTTTTTAAAGGAGGTTTGTAAACCAAAGGCAAGCTCTAAAGGAAGCTTGAAATCACCAATTGTACTTTCTGTGTTTTCGGTTAAATCGGTTGTTGAATCTGTGGAATATAAAGTTATGGTACTCGATTTGCTCCCTTTAAGGCTTGTTGGTAAATTTGCAGTAGCACCAATTGATGTATTTTTGAAAATATCGTATTGAAAACCAGTGCCCAAACGAAAACCAGAATAGTTGTTTACATCTTCTATTATGAATGTATTGTTTGGTAAATAATCTGTTTCTGTTTGTGTTATTTGACCAAATAGTACCGAGGTGGTAATACCAAGTCTTAGCTTATTAGTTAGCGAGTAACCGTAGTTCAATTTTAAATCGTTTATACCGCCCGTACCATATATATCGGTAATAAAAATACTGCTAATGCTGCCTTCAATGTTCGATTGAATGCCAGAAATAATATAACCTACGTTGGTTAATGGAATAAGTGTAACACCAAAACCAGAGTGTTTTGTTACAGGAAATGCCAAGGCTATATTTGAAAAATTAGCTATGATATTGGAATTCGTGCTACCGCCTTCTGAAAGTGTATTGGTTTGCGCTTTTAATCCAAAATCAAAAAAGAAGGAGTTTTGAAGTATACTACCAAATGATGCTGGATTGGAATTATTTATAAAGGTGTTTGAAGGCATTGCAATTCCTAAACCGCCCAATCCGTTTATAGTTCCGGTAGAAGTTTCATTACTCACTCCTAAACCATATAAAGAATATGGCGAACTAGAAAGCTGATTTGTTTGTGCAGTTAAATGTGTCGAAACCATTGCTAGTAGAACACAAAATATTAGATGCTTATTTATCATAAATAGCGTAAGTTAATTCGAGTTTTGATTTTATTGTGTTTGATGCTGCTTCACCATTAAAAATATATCTGTTTACCGATTGGTTGAAATCATTTGGATATATAGCTAAAAACAAATCGTCACCATTCAAATCTGTCAATTTTAGGTTTAAAAAATATTTAACAGGAATAGTATAAGTTGTGATATTAAATTCTGAATCTTCACTTTCAATTGAAGCTAAAACGGTTTCGCCTTGTGAGTCTGTTAAGGCGCTTATGATATTTGATTTTTTGTCAATAATATATACGTCCAAAGAACTGTCTTTGTGCAGGTTTTTTGTTGCTGAATTTTGTTTTAGTTTTAATTTTAAATTCGCATCAATCATAATTCCTGTTCCTGCTATATCGTAAAGTGCTTTTAGGTTTGGTATATCAATTCTAGTAGCTATTCCAGTTCCTGCCTGCATATAAACGTTGTTGTTTGTATAGGCACTTGATAAATATGTTTCTTGGTCTGTTAGCGATTTGAAAACTGTTGCTTCTGTAGTGCTGGAAATATTATGAAAACTATTCGTTTCATCGAACGCCATATCTAAAGTGAGAGATTCGGTGGATAGTTCATCTTTATCGGTATAATAAATTCTAAGAAAACTACTTTTTAAAAAACCTACTATCGCTGTGTTATTTGCATCGGGTTCAATAAGAAGCCCTTTATAGACTTTTAGAAACTCATCAGAATTATTAATTTTATTGTCTCTAATGTTTTCAAATAATGTTTTTCCAAAGGTGTTGCTTAAAGTAACATGAAGTGAATCATCCTTTATGGGTTTTGCAATAAAGCTTTTAGTGGCTATAGCCGTATTGCTAGAAGTGATTTTGGTAGTGTTGTAATAACTAGAGGCATCATCATCTGGCTCAATATCATCTAAAACCTCATAAACGTTTATTTTTTGAACAGGTATGGTATCGTTGTAAAAATAGTTGTCGTAGTTTAAAATTAGCGCAATGGAATCATAGGTGTATTTACTATCTAAAGTATAAATGCTGTTTGAAAGCTGCACATAACTTTTGCTTTTTGTGAATCCGAAAACGGGGTCGGTATAAGCACCAATTAATAATCTGCCAGTACTAGAAACGGCGATAGAATCAAATTTAAAAGTTGAGGCTTCAATTGATAGAGTGTCAATAAAATAGACTTTAGTATCTAAGTTTACCCAATCTTCACCAACAGGGGAATTTTCATCGTCTTTTTCACAAGATATAAATAATGCACACAACGCTATTATAAAAATAGGTACTATAATTACTTGTTTCATGGTCATAAAAAATAATTTAGGCGAACTTAATTAATCACCATTTCTCAATAAAATTAGTTATACAAATACTGGGTTTTAATATGCCAATTGGCTAATTGTAACTACCAATTTTAATTTTTAGTGTTCGTCTTGAAAAAACAGGTGTTTGTATAGACTAATCCTTAGAACAGCTATTATCTTTTTATTTATTAGATGTTAAAAATATATTTGCCGAAATTTTATTTGATACATGAAGAGAATTATCATGGTAGCCTTTATTATTTCTGTTGGAAACAAAACCTATGCGCAGTTAAGTGAAAACTTATTTTCATTTAACTATGGTTTAGCACCAATAGGACATGATGATATAGATTTTTATAAAACTGAATTTAAGTTTAATATACCAATGAAGCTTAAAAAAGGCATATTAATACATAGTGTTGGTTTCGATAATTATCGTTTTAACTACACTAAAGATTTTAGTTTTTCAACCGATAACATTTCAAAGCTTTATGATATAAATTATGGCTTAAAACACATATTGCCAGTAGCTAAAACATGGTTGTTAGCTACCAATGCCAAAGTAGCTATTGTTTCCAACTTAACAAACACAATTAATGCTAACGATTTGCTTTTAACAGGTGATTTGTTACTAACAAAAATATTTGGGACAGCGGAAAAACAAGAGGCATTAACACTAGGAGTAAGTTATACCACCATTACCGGAAAACCTAAAGTGTTGCCAACAGTAAGCTATGCCAAACAAATAAACGATAAGCTATCGTTTGGTATTGGCTTTCCTAAAACCTTTGCCGATTATAAAATAAGCGATATAAGTTCAATACAATCTGTGTTTTTGGTTGATGGTTTTTATGCCAATTTAAATAATGAAATAGGAATAAACCCAACAACCACCGCAGAAAAAGCATCATTTTCATCCACATCTTTAGGTTTAGAATATAATTATATGATGGACGATTTTTGGACCATTAACTTTAAAGGTGGTTATGCACTTTCTAATAACCATAAGTTGCTTAATAATGATGCTGCTACGGTATATAACTTCAACATAACATCAAAACCTTTTTTTTCAGCAGGAATAACATTTAATATAAAAAAACAATCAAAAAAAAATAAATTATGAAAAACAATGAAACACGTTTAATTGCCATATTAATTATTTCAATTAATGCAATCACTTTTTTGGGTTGTTCATCCGATAGTACTAGCGTAAGTAGAGGGAACTGGCAAGAGCGCTCGGTTTTTGATGGCACGCCCCGAAGTAATGCGATTAGTTTTACTATTGGTGATTTTGGTTACATGGGAACTGGTTATGATGGGGATGATTATTTAAATGATTTTTGGCAATTTAATATAGAAGGCAATTACTGGGTTCAAAAAGCAGATTTTCCAGGTACTGCTAGAAGTTCGGCATCAGGATTTGCTATTGATGATAAAGGCTATGTAGGTGTAGGTTATGATGGCGATGATGAGTTGGGTGATTTTTGGGAATACAACCCAAGTGCCAATTCATGGGCTCAAAAGGCCAATTTTGGCGGAGGCGTTAGGCGCGCCGCTGTAGAATTTGGAATTAACGGTATGGGTTATATTGGTACAGGAAACGATGGTGATAACGATAAAAAAGATTTCTGGAAATACAATCCACAAACTGATACATGGTCTGAACTTGTAGGCTTTGGAGGTGAAAAAAGAGTTGATGCCACAACCTTTATAATAGACAATAAAGTGTATCTAGGAACAGGTGTAAGCAACGGATTGTATAAAGTTGATTTTTGGGAATTTGACTCTTCAACTGAAGTTTGGACACGTTTAACCGATTTGGATGATGATGATGATTATTCCATCACCAGATCCAACGCTGTAGGGTTAAGTATCAATGGATTGGGTTATATAGCTGCGGGGTATTATGGTGGCGCAATAAGTACTATTTGGGAATATGATCCTTTATTGGATACTTGGGAGGAAATAACATCTTTAGAGGCAACAGCCCGACAAGATGCGGTAGGTTTTTCTAACGGAAGTAGAGGTTACGTATTAATGGGCAGAACAGGAAGTCTATATTTAGATGATATTTATGAGTTATACCCTCAAGATGATTACGATGAAACAGATTAATATTTGGTTAGTAGTTTTTTTACAGAAATCCAAAGCCCATACTCTCCTTTACTTTTAAATTGAGTGCTTTGGATTTCTTTTTTAATTTCAATTTATGAATATGAAAGTAAAATATATCATATCGCTTTTATTAATTTTAAGTGCTATTTTAATTTTTTTTATTGTAACAAAAACAACGTTTAATAACAATACCGAACCTTTTAAAGCAGCCATATATCAAACAAATACTGGTTTTGGGTACAGTATAAGTTACAACGACATACTATTAATAAAGCAAGATTATATTCCAACAATTCAAAATAATCAATCTTTTTGCAGCTATCAAGATGCTCAAAACGTAGCTAATTTAGTTTTAGAGAAATTATATAAAAAAGTAAATCCAAAAATTTCACTTTTAGAGTTAAAACAACTCGGTATTCAATTAAACTGTATAAATTAGTATTATGGAAAATGTAGGTGTTCATGATAACCGTAAACGGAAACAAATACTGTTGCATGTTTCAATTTGGGCAGTATTTATCTGTTTTAATTTAATGCAGCCAAGAGTACAAACAGAAGACATGGTTAACCGTATTGTGTTGGTTTTAATAGGGAACATGGCACTTTTTTATATTAACTATTCATATTTAGTCACTCATTTTTTACTTAAAAAAAAGATACTTTTATATACTATTTTAGTACTATCTTTAGTAATATTATCAACTGTAATGTTCTATAGGTTTTCACCTGAATTTAGACCACTTGATAATTTTAAGCCTCCTTTTCCAAAAAATAGGCCAGAGCATTTTTTTCCTGTCAAGTTAATTGGGCCATTTATTTTTAATGTTTTATTAATGACTACAGGAACTGCATTTAGGGTTTATGGTGAATGGAATAGAAATGAGCGGAAAAAAAAAGAAATTGAAGTACAGAAATCATCAACAGAACTTCATTTTTTAAAACATCAATTAAGCCCGCATTTTTTATTTAATTCATTAAACAGTATTTATTCGCTTACCACAAAAAAATCTAACGACGCGCCCGAAGCAGTAATTACATTATCTGAATTAATGCGTTATATGCTATATGAAACCAATAACGAATTTGTAACTCTAACAAAAGAGATAGAGTATATTCAAAACTATTTAAAGTTACAGCGTTTACGAATAGCTGACAATAAAGATGTAATGTTAAACATACACGGTACCATAACAAATCAAAAAATACGGCCGTTATTGTTTATATCCTTTATCGAAAATGCCTTTAAATATGGCACAGATTTTAAAGGACATACCGAAGTTAAAATAGAAATTAATGTTGATGGAAATGAATTACAATTTAATTGCATTAACATCATTGGTAGTAGAAAAACCGATAAAGATAGTTCTGGTATAGGTCTGCAAAACACAAAAGAGCGTTTAGAACTATTATACCCCGATAAGCATGTACTTGAGGTAGAAGAAAAAGACAGCAGATTTATTGTAAATTTATCATTAAAATTGAGTTGATGACATATTCATATCTAAAATTTTATTACAAAGAAGTGATTCAATGAATATAGCATCTAACCTATAAAAAACAATAAAAATTATCAAATGAAATGTGTAATTATAGATGATGAACCGTTGGCTATAGATGTAATTGAGTCTTACATTAAGCAAATAGGTGGTCTTGAAATAGTGGTTAAATGCACCAATCCATTAGAAGCCATCACGCTATTGAACAAGCATAAAGTAGATCTTGTTTTTTTAGATATTGAAATGCCAAACCTAACAGGCATTGATTTGGTAAAAGCATTAGATAACATGCCACAATTCATTTTTACAACGGCTTACCCGCAATATGCTTTGGATGGCTTTAATTTAAATGCGACCGATTATTTAGTAAAACCCATACCGTTTCACAGGTTTTTAAAAGCGGTAACCCGCGCTAAGGAAAAGTATGAGTTAGAAAATAAAAGTGTTTCAAAAACAAAAACAACTTTAGAATTATCTCAAACCAATGCGCAAGACAATTTTATTTTTGTAAAATCGGAATACGAAAACATTAAAATAAACATCGATGGCATTAAGTATATCCAAGGTTTAAAAGATTATATAAAAATTTATACTTCGCCATCTGAAAAAGCCATTTTAACACTATCTAGTTTTAAAGATATTCTTGATAGACTTCCTATAAATCGTTTTATCCGTGTTCATCGCTCGTATGCAGTAAACATTGGGTTTATTAATGCATTACAAAAAACTCAAATAGTAATTGGTGGCATACGGATTCCTATAGGTGAAACTTATAAGGCAGATGTAATGAAAAGGTTAGGGGTTTAACTTTTAAACCATAAATAAATTCGATGACATGAAGTTTTTATATCGCAATAAAACTTCAAAAACTAAATTTGGCAATACATAAAGTGTAGCTTACTTTTTGTTTTATATAATTGAGGTTTTCTTACAATAGCTCTATTCATTTTATCAGTAATCTTATAATCATAAACACTATAAATGGGGCCTAAGGGCATATAAATTTATTAAAAATCCCGTCGATAAAACAACGCTTTCTGTATAGACAATCACTCAAAACATCTATTTCAATTTAATAGGAATGCATATAGTTTCACCTTTGAAGTGTTAATTAAAAACACTCAAAAAATGAAATTATATATTATTATAGCAAGTTTATTATTTGTACAATTTTCTTTTGCGCAACAAGTTTCCACTAATTCAAAATCAATAATATGGTCTTTAGATGATTGTATTGCATACGCCTTAGAAAATAATATTACAGTAAAAGAGGCATCCTTAAACACGAGTATTTCAGAAGTGGATTATAGTAAAGCAAAATCATCAAGACTCCCCAACTTATTTGGTTCTGCATTACAAAGTTTTTCTAATGGAAACACAATTGATCCTATTACAAGCGATTATGTAACCGACCAAATACACAGCACCAATGTTGGTATTAATAGTTCTATGACCTTGTTCCAAGGAAATCAAATTGACAATCAAATAAAACAGAATAAATTACTTTTTGAGCAAAGTGTATTTCAGGAAGAAGTAGAAAAAAACAACATTGTTTTAAACCTACTCGAAACTTATTTGCAAACGCTTTATAGTAAAGAAAGCATAAGTATCGCTGAAAACAATTTAACAGCTTCAGAAAAAGAAGTGCTACGCGCTAAAGCCCGTTTAGATGCTGGTTCTATAGCTTTAAAGGATTATACAGAAGCGCAAAGTCAGGCAGCAACAAATAAATACAATGTTATTGCAGCAAAAAACACGTATCAACAATACATTATTCAGTTAAAACAGTTATTGGAATTACCGCCTACAGAAGATTTAGAAATTGAAACCATTAGCGAAAACACGGATTTAATAAATCTAGAACTTAACAAAACAGCTATTTATAATAACGCTTTAAACTATTTGCCAGAAATGAGTGTGAGCATGTTAAATATAGCAGCCAACGAAAAAGAACTAGACATTGCTAAAGGGGGTTATTTGCCAACACTTTCTTTAACAGGAAGTCTAGGATCTGGTTATACAAGTATTAATGATAATACATTTTCAGATCAGTTTAATGTCAACTTTAACCAAAGGGTTGGTTTGTCGTTAAGCATTCCAATATTCAACAGAAACCAAACGAAGGCTGCTGTACAAACGGCCTCTATAAATATTGAAAAAGCTGAAATACAAAAGCAGACTACAGAAAAAGAAGTCTATAAAAAAGTAGAAACAACATATCAAAATGCACTATCGGCACAAGAACAAGTCATTGCATCAGAAGCTTCAAAAGAAGCCGCTATGCAATCGTACAAATTGGCACAAAAAAAATACGAACTAGGTGATTTAAGCACCACCGATTTAGTGATTAGCCAAAATACCTATACCAATGCACAACAGAATTATTTACAGGCCAAATACTTAAATATTTTATACCATCAATTATTACAATTTTATCAAGGAAACGACATTAAACTTTAATTGACTTAATCATGAAAAACAAAAAGAAAATCATCATAGGAAGCATCGTACTAGCTGTACTTGCTATTGTAACCTACAGTTTTATAAAAGGAGACGACGCCATTGTTATAGAAGCTAAAACGGTAGTAGCAAAAAAAACAAATGTGACCACAATGGTTACAGCAACAGGAACTATTGAGCCAATAAATCAAGTAGATGTTGGCACACAAGTATCTGGAGTTGTTGAAAAAATATATGTGGACTATAACAGTGAAGTAAAAGAAGGACAGCTGATTGCTGAACTTGATAAAACAAATCTCAAGGCATCTGCAACACAAGCACAAGCTGCTTATGATAATGCAGTAAGCCAAAGAAATTATATGAAAACAATCTACGACAGACAAAAAACCTTGTTTGATAATCAAGTAATCAGTAAATCAGATTTTGACGATGCACAGTACAACTACGAAACTGCAAAAGGCACAGAAATACAGCGTTCATCAGACTTACAATCAGCAAGAACCAATTTAGGATATGCCAATATTTATTCGCCTATTGATGGTGTTGTATTATCAAGAGACATCGACGAAGGCCAAACCGTTGCAGCAAGTTACAGCACACCAACCTTATTTACAATCGCTCAAGATTTAAAGGAAATGCAAGTAGAAGCTGATGTAGATGAAGCAGATATAGGTGGTGTAAAAGAAGGACAGCGCGTATCTTTTACGGTAGATGCCTACATAGGCGAAACCTTTGAAGGTGTGGTTACACAAGTGCGTTTAGATCCAACAGTAACCTCAAATGTGGTAACATATACTGTGGTCATTAAAGCAGACAATCCAGATTTAAAATTGAAGCCAGGGTTAACAGCCACGATATCCATTTACACTTTAGAATTAAAGGATGTTTTAACTGCTGAAGCTAAAGCCATCAATTTTAAACCAGACGCACAAACGTTAGCGCAATATAATTTACAGCACAATTTGCCAAGTAATGACAACCGTAACAACAACGATAACACTGCACTTTGGGTGTTAGATGCCAATGGAGCTATAACTTCAAAAGCTGTGACATTAGGCGCAAGTGATGGTGTAAACGTACAGATTTTAAGTGGCGTAATACAAGGTGAAAAATTAGTGTACAGCTTAAAAGGCGTTTCTAAATTTGATGCAAATAAAGAAGGCATAAGCGAAAGCCCTTTTATGCCAAAACCACCAGGAGCAAACAAAAAAAAGTAAGCAGCCATGACTAAGGAAATTATTAAAATAGAAGACTTAAAGCGCGAGTTTACCATGGGTAGCGAAACCGTTCATGCATTAAGAGGTATTTCTTTTAACATCAATGAAGGAGAATTTGTTACTATAATGGGATCGAGTGGTTCAGGAAAAAGTACCATGCTAAATATTTTGGGATGTTTGGATCAACCAACATCAGGATTATACAGAATTGACGGTGTAAGCGTAAAAGATTTAAATAGAAATCAATTAGCCACTATTAGAAACGAAAAGATAGGATTCATTTTTCAATCGTATAATTTATTGGCTAGAACATCAGCACTTGAGAATGTAGAATTACCACTTTTGTACAACAGTAAAATATCTACTGAAGAAAGAAGGGAACGTGCTATCAAAGCATTGGAAATGGTTGGATTAGGTGACAGAATGGATCATACGCCTTCGCAACTTTCTGGAGGACAACAACAACGTGTGGCCATTGCAAGATCGTTGGTAAACAATCCGGTTATGATACTTGCTGATGAAGCTACAGGGAACTTAGACACAAGAACATCCTATGAAATTATGTCCCTGTTTCAAGACTTGAACAAACAAGGGATTACCATTACGTTTGTGACACACGAGCCAGATATTGCAGCATTTAGTAATAGAACCATTGTGTTAAAAGACGGAGATATTATGCAAGATTACAAAAACCATAAGGCACAATCTGCTGCAGAACATTTAGCAAAATTACCTAAAGAAGAACACCAATTATGAGACTATTAAATCTATTAAAAATCGCTTTCAAGGCAATCGTACTTAATAAAATGAGAACCTTGCTTACCATGTTGGGCATCATCATTGGTGTAGCCTCTGTAATCGCCATGTTGGCCATTGGTGAAGGTTCAAAAGAGAGTATTCGAACTACCATTTCAAGTATGGGTTCTAACATAATCACCATTAGACCAGGAGCAGACGAACGAGGAGGCGTGAGAGGTAGTGCAAGTGATATGCAAACCCTAACCTTTAAAGATTATTTAGCTATTAAAGAACAAACAAAACTGTTAAGCTACATCACGCCAATGGTAAATGGAAGTGGCCAAGTTATTAACGGTTCCAATAACTGGCCATCAATAATTTATGGAGTCAATCCAGACTATTTAAATATTAAAGTCGTGGGTTTACAAAGCGGCAGTATGTTTACCGATGCCGAGGTTAAATCGGCTTCAAAAGTCGCTATACTTGGTCAAACCGTGGTAGATAATGTATTTTCTGATGGACAAGATCCTGTAGGACAAATGATTCGTTTTAACAATATTCCATTTACAGTTATTGGTGTTTTAGAGGAAAAAGGAGAAAACACCTTTGGACAAGATCAAGATGATGTGGTTATTGCGCCCTATACTACAGTACAAAAACGTATTTTGGCAATTGATTATTTAAATCAAGTGATGGCTTCAGCAGTTAGTGAAGATGACGCACCAGATGCGGTGACCCAAGTTACCGAAATTATGCGTACACAACACAAATTAGCAGATAATGAAGATGATGATTTTAGTGTGCGTTCCATGGAAGAATTGATTTCTACCTTTAGTTCTACCAGCGAAATGCTGACCATTCTGTTAGTGGCAGTAGCAAGTATTTCGCTATTAATTGGTGGTATTGGTATTATGAATATTATGTATGTTTCTGTAAAAGAGCGTACCAAAGAAATCGGATTGCGTATGGCAGTAGGAGGTAAGGGCTCTGATATTTTAATGCAATTTTTAATTGAAGCTATTTTAATAAGCATTACTGGCGGACTTTTAGGCGTTATACTAGGGCTTGGAGCCACTGTGTTTATTGAAAAATTCTTAAATTGGCCTACAAGTGTGGCGTTATATTCTATTGTGATTTCTTTTGTAGTATGTGCTGTAACAGGTATCTTTTTCGGATGGTACCCTGCAAGAAAAGCATCGGCTTTGGACCCGATAACTGCTTTGCGTTACGAGTAATTCCCCTTTTTTCGGGAAAAGAAAATGATTTCTTAAAGCTAACGTTTAGCTTGACTAGAAAACACAAAAAGACAACTGAAAATCATAAAAATAATTAATTGATTTTCAGAGTATTATAAAACGTTAGTCAAAATAAAAGAATTTTAGAAAGCTAAACACCTATATATCAATGTATTAATCAAATGAATAAAATAGCAGTAATAACAGGAGCAAGTAAAGGAATAGGATTAACTTTGGCTATAAAAATGCTAAATACAGGCTACGCTGTAATTGGAACAAGTAGAGACGGTAAAATAGATGCAATAGACCATGACAATTTTTATCCAATGGCATTGGACGTCAAAAAAGGAATTAGCATCGATGAATTCACAAAATCAGTAACAGAACGGTTTCAAGAAATCAATATATTAGTCAACAATGCTGGGATAGGTCCGGATCTTGGTGCCAATTTTCCTGATACCAACTCTTTTGAGGAAACATTTAAAGTGAATGTAACTGGCACCGTATTCCTTACAGAACGTTTAATACCTATAATTAAAAACGAAGGGAAAATAATAATTGTATCTTCAAAAATGGGTTCAATAGCATCTACTGAAAATTTTGATTCAGTTGCCTATAAAATGTCCAAAAGTGCTTTGAATATGTATACAAAAGTTATTTCTAATAGATTAAAGGGTAAAATAGATGTGGCTGCAATAGACCCTGGTTGGGTAAAAACCGAGATTAGGCTTAGTAACCTTGAAAATGCACCTTTAACACCTAAAGAATCCGCTGAAAATATCTATAAATTTATCACAAGCAATTTTAAAAGTGGCTCATATTGGGATACGGTTAATAATAAACTACATAATTGGTAATTCATTTAAAACACAACACATGAAGAATAAAATATATTATTTAGGACTTATTATTCTTGTAGCTTCTTGTAACCAAAACAAATCCGAAAAAAATATAAAACAAGATTTTAAAAAAGAGAAAAACATGGAAAAGAATATAGCAACAACTCTCAAATCAAAATTGGAGGAGAAGAAAGCTAATTTTGAATTAAATGCAGATGAAAACAAAAAAAGGGCCTACAGAGAAGGTCTGGAATCAGTTAAAAACAGCGGAATAGTAAGTAAGGCAAAACAAGTAGGCGAAAAGGCACCAAATTTTACATTAAATAACGCATTGGGAAAACCTGTAGTACTATCCGATTATTTAAAAAAAGGAAAAGTAATATTAACATGGTATCGAGGTGGTTGGTGCCCTTATTGTAATTTAACACTACAACAATTACAACAGGAACTACCTAATTTTAAGGTAAATGGCGCCAATTTAATAGCCTTGACACCAGAACTTCCTGATAAATCAATAAGTACTGCAGAGAAGCACGATTTAAAGTTTGAGGTTTTAAGTGACGTTGGAAATAAAATTGCAAATGAGTATGGTATTGTATTCAAACTTACAGATGAAGTTGCAGAAATGTATAATAAATCATTTGAATTGAATAACTACAATGGCGACCAATCTAACGAGCTTCCTTTAGCAGCAACCTATATTATAAATAAAAATGGTGAAATAATATATGCTTTTTTGGATGCAGATTACCGTAATAGAGCTGAGCCTACAGAATTAACTGAATTTCTTAAGAACAATTAATAGGATAAGATTGTAAATAATGAAATGTCTATATCTAATATCTGGGATTAATCCAAAATAAAACAGAATGCATAAAAACAAAAATATAACGAATCTTTCACACGTGCTCGTGTGGTTAGTGTTATTTTGGATGCCTTATTTACTGTCGTCTGGACAAGAACAAGACATCAACAGGGTCATTATTCACTTTTGGGTTCCGTTGGCGTTTTATGCTATTATTTTTTATGTGAATTATTTCGTTTTAATCGATAGGTTTTTATTCCCTAAAAAAACAGTACAATTCATTATTATAAATGTATCGATCATAGCTCTTTTCATCTTATCGAAAGAATTCATTGAAAGTGCTTTTTTTGAAGATCTTATCAAGAAAAAATCACCTCCTAATGATGATGGACCACCGTTTAAAATATTCATTTACATCCAAATATTTACATATATAGCACCATTGCTTTTTTCAATTGCGATAAAAACCACGAAACGATGGGCACAAATAGAAGCAGAGCAAAAGGAAGTCACAAATTTTAAGTTACAGTCCGAATTGCAACATTTACATTACCAACTGCAACCGCACTTCTTTTTTAATTCGTTAAACAACATATATGCGATGGTTGATATTTCACCAGATCAAGCCAAAACATCCATTCACAGTTTAAGTAAACTGATGCGTTATATGCTGTACGAAACTAATGTTGAATTGGTGTCGCTTTCAAAAGAAATCGATTTTATGAAAAAATACATCGATTTAATGAAATTACGGGTTTCAGATAAAACAGCAGTCAATTATAATTTTCCTTTGGAAGAAACGGGCATTAAAATCGCTCCTCTTTTATTCATTTCGTTAATTGAAAATGCTTTTAAACATGGCGTTTCGGCAAGTAAAGAAAGTGCGATTGACATAAACATGGCATGTGATGATACAACCGTATTATTCACTATTGAAAACGATAATTTCCCCAAAAAAGCAGACGATAAAAGCGGTTCCGGAATCGGTGTTCCTAATATTGAAAAACGCTTGGAATTATTATATCCAAACAAGCACAACTTTAAGACCAAATTAAAAGACGATCGTTTTTTGGTACATTTAGAAATAGAAACAGCCTAAATTATGAGTAGTTTAAAAATAACCTGTGTTATTGTAGATGATGAGCCAATGGCGCTAAATTTAGTGGAAAGTTATGTTGAAAAAACACCTTTTTTAGTACTTAAAAAGAAATGCAACAGTGCTATTGAAGCGATGGAGTTTATAAAAATCGAACCTGTTGATTTACTGCTTTTGGATATACAAATGCCCGATTTGACAGGCATCGAGTTTTCTAAAATGCTGCCTAAAGAAACCCGGGTGATTTTCACCACGGCATTCGACCAGTATGCGTTAGAGGGCTTTAAAGTTGAAGCGTTGGATTATCTTTTAAAACCTTTTGATTACGCAGAGTTTTTAGTGGCCGCCAACAAAGCCAATACTTGGTTTGAACTGGTAAAAGGAAAAAAGCAAACTATTGTTTCCGAAGAAAAGGAATTTCTTTTTGTAAAGTCGGAATACAAACAACTACGTATTAAATTGGCGGATGTCTTGTATTTTGAAGGCCTAAAGGATTATATAAAAATATGGCTAAAAGATAACCCGAAGCCTATTTTGACCCTTATGAGTTTAAAATCTTTAGAAGAAGAACTACCAGAAACAAAATTTATGAGGGTACATCGGTCGTTCATTGTTGCTCTTAAAAACATAGAAGTTATTGAGCGCAGTCAAATTATAATCAACAAACAACGTATTACGGTTTCAGAGCAATACAAATCTGTATTTTTAGAATTTGTAAATAACAATTCACTTAATTTATAAGCACCTAAAATTTTTATAGTATGTTAATTATGTAAAGCAATTTACCCAATAAGATTATACCTAAAATTCACTAAAAATAACATGAAATTATTCCGCACAATAAGAAAAAATTTAATAGCTTCAAGCAAGTTTAAATCATATATGGTTTATGCCTTAGGTGAAATAGTATTGATAGTAATTGGAATATCAATTGCTTGGAAAATAAATGATTTAAATGATATTCGAAAAAACGATCTTGTAGAACAAAAAATATACAACAATTTAAATGAGGAATTGAATACCAATTTGAGGATGTTAAACGGTTTTATTGATGAATATCCACAAACAATAACATATTTAGAAAATACTTTAAATTACGTTGGGCAAAATCCAAAAGAACTTACTCAAGGTGCAAAAGATACAATTGTTAATATATTAGATAAAGAAGTGAATTTATTAGACGGTGTTATAAATTCGATTGTAAACACTAATAAATTTGAATTTATTGAAAGCTCAGAATTAAAAGATTTGATTATCATTTACCCAAATAAAATTCAAGGATTTAATGAGCAAGACGAGAAAATTAAAACCATTGTGGCCAATCGGTTAAAGCCTGTTTTAGAAAAGTATATTTCATTAATAGATACGCTCCCAAATGACAGTTTGAAATATGGGCGCATTAAAGAATTTGGAAATAAATCAGACTACGCAGGGTTACTTGCCAGTAAGGAGTATCAAAATAGTATAATTGATCGCTTATTACAAGCCCAAGTACAGTTAAATAACGCCAAAATATTACGTGGTAAAACCAAGCTGCTAATCAGTAAATTAAAACAGGAATTGGATTAGTAGAACTTAAAAATCCAGCATTAGCTGGGTTTTTGTTTTTTTGGCCAACACCTTACACCTAAAATTCTAAGTTTATGTTTGTCTACTATCTATCGTCTCGGGTGGTATTTCTCTACAACTTTCGTTAAATGGCTTTTATCTAAATGTACATAAATTTCAGTAGTTGTAATACTCTCATGACCTAACATCATTTGAATAGAGCGTAAATCGGCATTGTTTTGTAATAAATGTGTCGCAAAGGAATGCCGGAAGGTGTGTGGTGAAATGTTTTTTTTAAGGCCTATTTTATCAGCCAATTGTTTAATAATGGTAAAAATCATGGCTCGGGTAAGTTGCTTGCCACGTCTGTTTAAGAACAAGGTGTCTTCATGATTTGGTTGTATTTTTAAGTGTGATCTTATTTCATTTATATAGATATCAATATATTTTTGAGTAGCGCCAACAATTGGCACAAAACGCTGTTTGTCACCTTTACCTGTTACTTTAATAAAGCCTTCATCAAAGTATAAATCCGAGAGTTTTAAATTGGTTAATTCACTAACACGTAACCCACACCCATAAAGGGTTTCTAAAATGGCTCTGTTTCGTTCTCCTTCGGGCTTACTTAAATCGATGGCTTTAATTAAATTATCAATTTCAAACTCACTTAAGGTATCGGGTAGTTTTCTACCAATCTTTGGGGATTCAACCAATTCTAAAGGATTGCTTTGTCTGTAATCTTCAAAAACCAAATAATTAAAAAAACTTCGTAAGCCAGAAATTATACGGGACTGCGATCGCGCATTAACTTCTTTAGTCACCTCATAAATAAATTGTTGTATAATTTCCGGGGTCATTGAAATGGGGGAAAGGTTCATGTCGTTGTGTTCCAAATACGCAATTAATTTCTTCACGTCAAGAGCATAATTATCAATGGAGTTTTTAGATAAGCCACGCTCTATTTTTAAATAGAGTTGATAGTCTTTAAGTGCGTGTTGCCATTTCATGAATGTAAAGTTAATACTAAAATAGATTATAATGTCTTAATGTGAGGTGTCTCTCTCTCATTTTATTCAATAACTTTTGTATTTTTACTGTATGAAAAAACTAATCATCATCAATGGGCCTAATTTAAATTTATTAGGTAAGCGCGAACCGGCCATTTATGGGAGTTTAACCTTTACAGAGTTTTTGGGTAAAATAAAAAAAAAGTATCCTAAAGTGCTAATAGATTACTTTCAGTCTAATATTGAAGGGGTGCTTATTGATAAATTGCAAGAGGTTGGGTTTAGTTACGATGGTATTATTTTAAATGCTGCCGCTTATACACATACATCCATAGGAATTGGAGATGCTATAAAAGCCATTAAAACACCTGTGGTTGAAGTCCATATCTCAAACACTTTTGAGAGGGAGGAGTTTAGACACAAATCGTATATATCGCCAAATGCAAAAGGGGTCATTTTAGGGTTTGGACTGCAAAGTTACGAACTGGCAATTCAAAGTTTACTTTAAATAGACTGCTTCGCCGTTAGATTTTTAGACTGTTCACTTCGTTCTCTTTTAGAAACAAGACCATATTATATTATAAATAAAAAATTCCAGAAATTTCTGGAACTTTTTTTTAATCTAACAATCTTAATATCTAATATGGTCTAAGAAGTCTAAAGATGGATCACTTCACCATAAGCATCAGCAACAGCTTCCATAACCGCTTCACTCATGGTAGGGTGTGGATGTACTGCCTTTAAAACTTCATGGCCCGTAGTTTCCAATTTTCTACCTAAAACAACCTCGGCAATCATATCGGTTACACCGGCGCCAATCATATGGCATCCCAACCATTCGCCGTATTTAGCATCAAAAATAACTTTTACAAAACCTTCTTTATTACCACCAGCGCTTGCTTTACCGGACGCTGAGAAAGGGAATTTGCCAACTTTAATGGCAATTCCTTTTTCTTTGGCTTGCTTTTCAGTTAAACCAACACTGGCTATTTCAGGAGAACAGTAGGTGCAACCAGGAATGTTGCCATAATCTAAAGCTTCAACATGCTGTCCTGCTATTTTTTCTACACAAAGTATCCCTTCCGCAGAAGCTACGTGAGCCAAAGCTTGTCCTGGTGTTACATCACCAATCGCATAATATCCCGGGATATTTGTTTGATAAAAGTCATTTACTAATATTTTATCTCTATCAACAGCAATTCCAACATCTTCAAGGCCTATATTTTCAATATTTGTTTTAATGCCAACAGCACTTAAAATAATATCTGTTTCTAGAATTTCTTCACCTTTACTTGTTTTTACCGTTGCTTTAACACCAGCTCCAGAGGTATCTACTTTAGTAACTTCGGCAGAGGTCATAATATTGATTCCGCTCTTTTTAAAAGAACGTTCCAATTGTTTTGAAACATCTTCATCTTCAACAGGAACTACATTTGGTAAAAATTCAACAATAGTCACTTCAGTTCCCATTGAATTGTAGAAATATGCAAATTCAACGCCAATAGCCCCAGAACCCACCACAATCATCCTTTTTGGCTGTGTTGGTAAGCTCATAGCTTCACGGTAACCAATTACTTTTTTACCATCTTGAGGTAAACTTGGTAATTCTCTTGAACGCGCACCTGTTGCTATTATAATATGGTCTGCACTATATTCAGTCCCATTAACATCAATCTTTTTACCTGGCTTTAGTTTTCCAAAGCCTTCAATCACGTCAATCTTGTTCTTTTTCATCAAAAACTGAACACCTTTACTCATACCATCTGCAACACCGCGACTGCGTTTTACAACGGCGTCAAAATCCTTATCATAACCGTTTACCGATAATCCATAATCACCGGCATGTTTCAAATATTCAAACACTTGCGCTGATTTTAACAACGCTTTTGTTGGAATACAACCCCAGTTTAAACAAACACCACCAAGACTTTCTTTTTCAATAATAGCTGTTTTAAAACCTAATTGAGAGGCTCTAATAGCTGTAACGTAACCGCCTGGACCACTTCCAAGAACAATAATATCGTATTTACTCATGAGAATTAGTTAATCATTATTACAAGCCACGAATTTACAAAACCTTATTTGAATAACGAATTTAGAGCCGTGTAAATTTCTATCTTTTGTTACCTTTACAACGTAAGAATGAGAATATGAACATACCTAGAACGAGTTTTCCGCGAATTGTAATTATTGGTGGTGGTTTTGCTGGAATTTCCTTGGCTAAAAAATTATCCAAACAAGAAGTACAAGTTGTGTTACTCGATAAAAATAATTATCACACCTTTCAACCCTTATTATATCAAGTTTCTACTGGTGGTTTAGAACCAGATTCCATTGCGTATCCTATTAGAAAAATACTCAAAAATTTCCCTAACTTTCATTTTAGATTAGCTCATGTAGATGAGATAAATGCTGAAGCCAATGAGGTTATTACAAATATTGGTACTCTAAAATATGAATATTTGGTAATTGCTTCAGGCTCTGCAACCAATTATTTTGGAAATACTGAAATAGAAAAGAATAGCATGGCCATGAAATCCATACCACAATCACTTAATTTAAGGAGTTTGATTTTGGAGAATTTTGAGGATGCCTTATTGACTTCAGATTTAAATGAACGGAATGCCTTAATGAACTTTGTAATAGTGGGCGCTGGTCCTACGGGTGTTGAATTGGCTGGTGCCTTGGCAGAAATTAAAAAAGGAATCCTCCCAAAAGATTACCCAGATTTGGACACGCGATTGGTCCAAATTAATTTAATTCAGTCTAGCGATCGCATTCTTAAGGAAATGAGTGAAAAGGCTTCTAAAAAAGCCGAAGATTTCCTTGAAAAATTAGGAGTTAATGTCTGGAAAAATGTTAGAGTATTAAATTATGATGGTAGGATAGTTACGACAAACTCCGATGTAATATTTGAAACGGCAACACTTGTTTGGGCTGCTGGCGTAAAAGGGGCAACTATTAAAGGATTGGATGGAAACGAGTATATTACAAAGGGAGAACGCATTTTAGTGAATGAATTTAATCAAGTAAAAGGAATGAGTACCGTTTTTGCCATAGGCGATGTAGCCTGTATGGAATATGATGAATTTCCAAGAGGATTCCCTATGATGGCACAACCAGCTATTCAGCAAGGACATCAATTAGGGGATAATTTACTAAGATTAATAGAACAAAAACCTATGATTCCTTTTGTGTATAAAGACAAAGGCGCAATGGCTACAGTAGGTAGAAATAAAGCTGTCGTTGATTTAAAGCATTTTAAATTTCAAGGAGTTTTTGCTTGGTATGTTTGGATGTTTGTACATCTTTTTTTCTTAATTGGATTCCGAAATCGATTAGTCGTATTTATAAATTGGGTCTATAATTATGTTCGTTTTGATAGGGAAGCTAGATTGATAATTAGGCCATTTAAAAAGAAACTAAAAAATTCGCAAGCTTGATATTAAAAAAGGTGAGGATTAACTTACTGATTTTCATTTTTTTTTATTTAAATTTAAAAAATTAATCCAACTAAAATTTAACAAAAATGAAAAAACATGTTATTATTGCCATGATGATATTTTCTGTCGTCATGTATTCACAAACAAAAAAAAATGGAACTATTTATATTGAACATCCAGCCATTGTCGTGGTAGAAGCTATGATGCAAGCTGTAGCTGCTGGAGATGTTGATAAAGTATCTAGTTATTTATCCGATGATTTTAAATCTTATCAAGGCACTAGTTTGAATAAAGACGATAAAGGAAGAAGTAAAGAAGATTTTTTGGGGGGTGTTAAATGGATGAAAGAGAATGTATCTTATGTAAGTATAACTCGTCAAAAAGGAGCGTATCCTGATGCATTGGATTATAAAGAAGGAGAGTCTGGATTATGGGTTCAAACTTGGAATGACTTTAAGGGAATGCATAATAAAACTGGTGTTAAACTTGATATGCCAGAACATCGTCTTTTTACAATGACTAAAGATAATAAGATCAAAACCATGATTACTTATGATAATGATTTACCATGGGCTGAATTAAGAAGAAGCTTTGCTCCAAGAACCAATGGAACTATTTATAATAATCATGACTATATTAATAAAGTTCGTCAAATGGTGGGTGCTTTAGAGCATAGTGATGTTGACAAAGCGTTTAGTTATTTTGCAGATGATGCCAGTTTTACTAATCTAGACATGAAACCAGATGAATCTCATTCTGTTGCTGAAGAAAAGGCAGCGTTTTCTGGTATGATAAAGGATTGGACAATTGATGGTATTGATGTTGTGGGCTATCCTGATTACTTAGAATATGAATTAGGAGGAGCAAAAGCTGTACAATCTTGGTGGAATTTAAGAATGACGCGAAAGTCTGATGGCAAAAAAGTAGTGCTTCCAGCAATGTTAACGCATAATTTTAATGATGATGGCATGATAACCAGAGAAATAGGTTATTATACCACACAAGCCATGTCAGGAAAATAATTTAGAAAATAGTATAAAAAATGGGGCTGTCTAAAAAGTTTAGTTTACGTCATTGCGAGGAACGAAGCAATCTTTAAGTTTCTAGTAATCAATAAACAGATTACTTCACTGCGTTCGTAATGACGACTAATTTTAACTTTTTAGACAGCCTCATTTTTTTATGGTTTATCTTTAAATCGATGGGTCCCTTTAGTTCCTAAAAATTTCTTAGCATTGTATTGTGCGGATTCTCCTTTTGGGATAGATAGCGATTGCCAGTGTTTTCCTTTAATCAGTTTCCCTAAAAAGACCATTTGTCCAACATGATAAGAGTAATGAGCCAATTGGCGCTTAATAGCTTCTTCAATAGTATGCCCTTCATTTCTAATGTAGATAATTCTATCTAAATCGTTGTCTGATATAGAATTTAATGCATCAAACAAACAATTCCAGCCATTGTTCCAACTGTTAAGCAATTCATCTTTAGAGGTAAAACTATCTATAAACTCTAAGTCACGATGCCGCCACTTTTTCTCACCATCTTCAGTTAAAAAATTAGTCCATCTGCTTAGCATATTCCCTGATAAATGTTTTACAATAATAGCAACAGAATTGGTGTCTTTAACAAACTCTTTTTGCAATTCTTCAAAAGTTAAAGAAGCAATGGTTTTGTAGCCAAGACCTTTGTAATATTCAAATTGTTTAATATAACCAGTGAGTTTATTCATTTTTTTTAAAATCTAAACTTAATGAATTAACGCAAAAACGTGTTCCAGTTTCTGTAGGTCCGTCATTAAATACATGTCCTAAATGTCCGCCGCAGTTAGAGCATACAATTTCTGTTCGCATCATACCGTGCGATTTGTCTAAAACATAGTCTACAGTTCCTTTTATGGAATCATCAAAACTTGGCCATCCACAATGCGCATCAAATTTACTGTTACTTTCAAATAGCGGTTCATGGCATGCAGCACACACATAGGTACCATTTTCGAAATGCAAATTGTATGCTCCTGTATGTGGTCTTTCGGTGCCTTTATTTCTTAGAACTCTATACTGTTCATCAGTAAGTTGTTCTTTCCACTCGTCTTCAGATTTTTCTATTTTATAGTTACTCATTTTCCGGTATAAATTTTAAGGCGGCTCCATTAATGCAATGACGCAATCCTGTTGTGTTTTTTGGACCATCATTAAAAACATGACCTAAGTGGCCACCACAAATGGCACAATGTTCTTCTATACCATAAATATAATTGGAACCACTTGAAAAAACGACGTTTCCTTTTATTTCTTTATCAAAACTTGGCCAACCTGATCCTGAATCGTATTTGTTTTCACTTTTAAATAACGGGGTATTGCACCCAGCACACACATACGTTCCGTTTCCATAATTTTTGTTCAAATCACTGGTGAATGCGTGTTCAGTCCCCCCGTTTCTTAAAACATTAAATGCTAGAGGTGATAGTTTTGCTTTCCATTCAGATTCAGTCTTTGTAACCGAATAGACTTTGGATTCCTTTTGATTATTTTTTTGAGCATTACCATTGCAACTAAAAATAAGAAATACTAAGGTTAAAATTATTAACTTTTTCATTTTTATAGCGTATAGTTTAATTTTTTCAATAAGTCGAAAATAAGATAAAAACATAACATAAAAAAAACGTGAATTATAAAACATAAAATTAATATTGTATAAATAAGTTAAGTGCCGATTTTTGTATTTTTATAAAAAATTAAACATAAACATAATGAAATTAAAATATGGAATTATCACAATGATTATGATTTTGGTGTTATTGTCATGTGCTACAAATCCTTTTACAGGAAAGCAAACCATGGCTTTAGTCCCAAATTCACAGCTGTTTCCAACGGCATTTCAGCAATACGATCAATTTTTATCTGAAAACAAGATTATTGAAGGTACCGCCGACGCCGCTATGGTTAAGAGAGTAGGGCAAAAAATAGCAGTTGCATCAGAACGTTGGTTAAACGCCAATGGTTATGTTGGTTATTTAAAGGATTATAAATGGGAGTACCATTTAGTTGAAGACAAAGCCGTAAATGCTTGGGCCATGCCTGGGGGAAAAATAGTGGTTTATACTGGTATTTTGCCCATAGCAAAGGGAGAAACCGGTTTGGCCGCCATTTTGGGTCACGAAGTGGCTCATGCGCTAGCCAATCATGGTCAGCAACGAATGAGTGCAGGCATGCTGCAACAAATTGGTGCCGTTGGGTTAAACGTAGCCCTTCAGGATAATAAAAACCAAGCGCTGTTTAATGATGCTTATGGAATCGGCTCTCAAGTTGGCGTTATGTTACCCTTTAGTAGAAGTCATGAATCAGAAGCAGATAGTATCGGACTCACCATAATGGCTATAGCTGGCTATAATCCAGAGGAAGCTGTTGCGCTTTGGAAACGTATGAGTGCCCAAAGTAATGGACAAGCACCGCCACAACTGTTAAGTACCCATCCATCAAATGATTCGCGTATTGCAAATCTAGAGGCATTAGTACCTAAAGCAAAAGAAGAAGCTCGTAAATTTGGGGTAACATCGTTTAAATGAACTCATCTTGACTTTTTCTATTTCCTAAAAAATGTCTGAAATTCGCCCATATTTCGTCTGTTTTCTTATGCGTAGCGTTGCTATGCCTTTCAAAAATAGTCTCACCTGAACAAATTTCATCTCATTTTCGGTTAAAAACAAAAAGTCAAGATGAGTTCAACAATAAAATCAATAATCATTTAAAATATTTGTTTACTTTCGAAGCTGCTGTAAAAAAACAGCTTTTTCATTATGAATGACTTACAAAAAGGAAGTAAAAAATTACTTAATGCCTGGGCCTTTTACGATTGGGCTAATTCAGTTTATACTTTAACTATAGCTTCTTCAATATTTCCTATTTTTTATTCGGCCTTATTTATTTCAGAAGTTAAAAAAGTATCTGCCTTTGGGCTTGATTTTAAAAACACAGCACTAATTACGTTTGTTACTGCGATTACCTTTATGATTGTTGCTTTTACGTCTCCTTTACTTTCCGGTATTGCAGATTATGTTGGAAACAAGAAAAATTTCATGAAGTTTTTTTGCTATTTGGGAGGCGCAGGATGTATTGGTCTGTATTGGTTTAGTTTAGATAGAATATACTTAAGCATCTTATTTTATTTTATGGGGTTAATTGGTTATTGGGGAAGTTTAGTATTTTATAATTCGTATTTACCAGATATTGCCTTTCCAGAGCAACAGGACAAGATTAGTGCTAAGGGATTTTCATTGGGATATATTGGCAGTGTTATTTTACTTATTGTGAACTTAGCCATGGTGATGAGTCAAGATACTGGAGAGGCCAAAATGCTCATGATGCGTTATTCATTTGTTACGGTTGGGATATGGTGGGTATTATTTAGTCAATATTCTTTTTATATTTTACCAAAAGGAACATCTTCCGGACATAAAGTGACCAAGGATGTCATATTTAACGGATTTAAAGAATTGCGATTTGTTTGGAACGAACTTAAAAACAACCTTCGTCTTAAAAGATTTTTAGCAGCATTTTTTGTTTTTAGTATGGCGGTGCAAACTATTATGTTGGTAGCTGTGTATTTTGGTGAAGAAGAAATATCTTGGGTTGATGATAGTCAAAAAACAACAGGTTTAATTGTAAGTATATTGGTTATTCAATTGGTAGCCGTAATTGGTGCTGAAGCCACATCGAAATTATCCTCTAAATTTGGCAATATAAATACACTTATTGTGATAAATTTTGTGTGGATGATTATATGTTTTTATGCATTTTTTATGTATACACCTAATGATTTTTATATAGCAGCTGCCTTTGTTGGTTTAGTTATGGGAGGCATCCAATCATTGTCACGTTCAACCTATTCAAAATTTTTGCCAGAAACTGAAGATACGACGTCGTATTTTAGTTTTTTTGATGTTGCAGAAAAAATTGGTATTGTAATAGGAATGATAATTTATGGAGTTATTGATCAGATTACAGGAAGTATGAGAAATGCAATATTATTTTTGTTTGTGTTTTTTTTAATAGGCATCATACTCTTGTTTAGGGTGCCAAAAGGGAACATTGTGGCATAATATAATTAAAACGGCACTTTTAGGGCGCCGTTTCTTTGTTTGATTTAATTAGTATTAAAGTTTTTTGAATGTCCGTATTCATTCAATAAAAAAAAATCCCACATCAATGTATAATGTAGGAATTTAATTTATGGACAGATTTTTATACTTAAGATTCTGTGGGCTTTTCTGCTTTTTCAATCTTAATATTAAGTTCCTGTGTTTTTTGGTCTAAATCAATACTAATTTGGTCGCCATCGTGCACATGCGAAGAGATTATTTCTTCGGCTAAGGAATCTTCAATATACTTTTGAATAGCCCGTTTTAGAGGTCTTGCGCCATATTGTTTATCGAATCCTTTTTCTGCAATAAAATCTTTAGCTTTTTTGCTAAGTTTTAAGGTATAGCCTAAATCTTTTATTCTGAGTAACAGTTTATCCAATTCGATATCAATGATTTTATTGATATGTTCTTTTTCCAAATTATTAAACACAACAACATCATCAATTCTATTCAAAAATTCTGGGGCAAACGACTTTTTAAGCGCATTTTCAATAATGCCTTTAGCATTGGAATCTTCCTGTGCTTTTTGAGAGGCTGTGCCAAAACCTATACCAGTTCCAAAATCCTTTAATTTTCTTGCACCAATATTAGAGGTCATGATTATAATTGTATTTCTAAAATCAATTTTTCGCCCTAAACTATCTGTTAAATAACCATCATCAAGTACTTGAAGCAACATATTAAACACATCTGGATGTGCTTTTTCAATTTCATCTAGAAGAATAACGGCGTAAGGTTTACGTCTTACTTTTTCGGTAAGTTGACCCCCTTCTTCGTAACCTACATATCCCGGAGGCGCTCCAACTAATCTTGAGATAGCAAATTTCTCCATGTATTCACTCATATCGATTCGTACAAGCGCATCTTCACTATCAAATAACTCGCGGGATAACACTTTGGCCAATTGTGTTTTACCAACGCCTGTTTGACCTAAAAAGATGAAGGAGCCAATGGGTTTGTTTGGGTCTTTTAATCCAGCTCTGTTACGTTGAATGGCTTTTACAACCTTTGAAACTGCCTCGTCTTGACCAATTACTTTTCCTTTAATCAGCTCTGGTAATAGCGCCAATTTATTTATTTCAGTTTGCGCAATTCTATTTACGGGAATACCTGTCATCATTGAAACCACATCGGCCACATTGTCTTCTGTAACAATTTCACGATGTTGTTTGGTGTCTTCTTCCCATTTTTCTTGGGCAATTTGAAGTTCTTTTTCCAGGCGTTTTTCATCGTCTCTTAACTTGGCAGCCTCTTCATATTTTTGTTTTCTTACAACCAAGTTTTTGGTTTCCTTAACATCTTCGAGTTGCTTTTCCAACTCCAATATTTGCTTAGGAACTTCAATATTGGTGATGTGAACTCGAGAACCGGCCTCATCTAAAGCGTCAATAGCTTTGTCTGGTAAAAAGCGTTCGGTCATGTAGCGATTGGTCAATTTTACACAGGCTTCTATCGCTTCTGGTGTATAATCAACATTATGATGCTCTTCGTATTTGCCTTTAATATTATTGAGTATTTCAATGGTTTCCATAACCGATGTTGGTTCAACAATAACTTTTTGGAAACGACGCTCTAAGGCACCGTCTTTTTCAATATATTGACGGTATTCATCAAGTGTAGTGGCTCCTATACATTGAATTTCACCACGTGCTAAAGCAGGTTTAAACATATTTGAAGCATCAAGACTTCCTGTTGCTCCGCCAGCACCAACAATGGTATGGATTTCATCAATAAATAAAATAACGTCATTGTTTTTCTCGAGCTCGTTCATAACGGCTTTCATGCGTTCTTCAAACTGTCCACGGTATTTTGTGCCAGCCACTAAACTTGCCAAATCTAAGGTTACAACGCGCTTATTAAAAAGAATTCTCGACACTTTTCGCTTAATTATTCTTAACGCTAACCCTTCAGCAATGGCAGATTTACCAACGCCGGGTTCCCCTATTAACAGTGGGTTGTTTTTTTTGCGTCTGCTCAAAATTTGAGAAACACGTTGTATTTCCTTTTCACGGCCTACAACAGGGTCTAATTTACCTTCTTCTGCCAAGGCCGTTAAATCTCTTCCAAAATTATCGAGCACTGGTGTTTTAGACTTTTTATTGGTTTTGCCGGTAGTAGGTGCATTAAACAAATTGTCCTTTGTAGTGTCGTCATCAGAACTTGTGTCATCATCTTGAAATGATTCAGCCTTGGGTTCAATATAATTATTATCGTTAGTAATCATAAGTTTAAATTGTTCTTTTACGTTGTCATAATCAACTTTTAGCTTATTTAAAAGCTTCGTAGTGGGGTCGTTTTCATTTCGTAAAATACAGAGTAATAAATGGGCTGTATTTATGGAAGTGCTTTGAAATAGTTTTGCTTCTAAAAACGTTGTTTTTAAAGCACGTTCGGCTTGTCTTGTAAGATGTAAATTCTTTTTTTGATTAGAAGTTACAGTAATATTTGGGTTTGCTGGACTTAATATTTCAACCTTTCGTCTTAAATGATTTAAATCAATCTCAAGGGCATTTAAAATATCAATAGCTTTGCCATTTCCATCACGTAAAAGACCAAGCATTAAATGTTCGGTACCAATAAAATCATGGCCCAAACGCAATGCTTCTTCTTTGCTATAAGCAATTACATCTTTTACTCTAGGTGAAAAATTGTCATCCATAATAAGTTCCTTTCTGCATTAAAAGTAATAAAACAATTTTGTAAAGGCAAAAACTATACCTTAAATTGTATGTAAGTCGCTAATAGACGAAAAAAACTTTAAAAAATCAAAATTTTAGAGAGCATACTTATTAACGAAATTAGCAGGGTAAATTGTTAATAAAAAAACATTAAAAAATTGGCTTAAAAGGCCTGCCATGACTGATGAAATAGTTATCTTAGCACGATTTGAAATATTGAAAAAAAACTAATTAAATATATATGGCTGAAGGAGAAAAACTTATTCCAATTAACATAGAAGATGAAATGAAATCGGCTTACATTGATTACTCAATGTCGGTCATTGTGTCACGTGCTTTACCCGATGTAAGAGACGGCTTAAAGCCAGTGCATAGACGTGTGCTTTTTGGAATGCATGAATTGGGTGTTAGGTCTAACACAGCACATAAAAAATCGGCAAGAATAGTTGGTGAAGTCTTAGGGAAGTATCATCCACATGGTGATACCTCTGTTTATGATGCCATGGTACGTATGGCACAAGAGTGGAGCTTGCGCTACATGCTTGTAGACGGACAGGGAAATTTTGGGTCCGTAGATGGTGATAGTCCTGCAGCGATGCGTTATACAGAGGCACGTATGCGTAAAATATCTGAAGACATGCTGGCGGATATTGATAAAGAAACGGTTGATCATCAACTAAATTTTGATGATACTTTAAATGAACCTACTGTTTTGCCAACGCGCATTCCAGGTCTTTTGGTAAATGGAGCATCTGGTATTGCGGTTGGCATGGCAACGAATATGCCACCTCATAATTTATCAGAAGTGGTTGACGGTATTATTGCCTATGTTGAAAATAACGATATTGAAATAGATGAACTTATAAAACATGTAAAAGCACCGGATTTTCCAACGGGTGGAACTATTTATGGTTATGAAGGCGTGAAAGAAGCTTTTCATACGGGTCGTGGACGGATTGTTATGCGTGGTAAGGCTAATATTGAAGAAGTTAAAGGGCGTGAATGTATCATTGTAACCGAAATTCCTTATCAAGTCAATAAAGCGGATATGATTAAGAGAACTGCTGATTTGGTAAATGATAAAAAATTAGAAGGTATAACAACCATACGGGACGAATCTGATAGAAACGGAATGCGTATCGTTTATGTTTTAAAACGCGATGCCATTCCTAATATCGTATTAAATAAACTTTATAAGTATACACAGCTACAATCTTCATTCAGCGTAAACAATATAGCTTTAGTAAAAGGACGCCCACAAATGTTGAATCTAAAGGATATGATTCATTATTTTGTGGAACATAGACATGAAGTAGTTGTTAGAAGGACGACTTATGAATTGCGGAAAGCAGAAGAAAGAGCTCATATTTTAGAAGGATTAATAATTGCGTCAGACAATATTGATGAAGTGATTGCTTTAATCCGTGCGTCATCAAATGCTGATGAGGCCCGTGAGAAGTTAATGACCCGTTTTGAACTCTCTGAACTACAAGCTAAGGCGATTGTTGAAATGCGTTTGCGCCAACTTACTGGTTTAGAACAAGATAAGTTAAGAAGTGAATTTGAGGATTTAATGAAAACCATAGAAAATTTAAAAGATATTCTTGACAAAAAAGAACGTCGTATGGACATTATTAAGGAAGAGCTTATTGAAGTAAAAAACAAATATGGGGATGAAAGACGTTCAATAATTGAATATGCTGGTGGCGATTTAAGTATTGAAGATATGATCCCAGACGAAAGCGTGGTGATTACCATTTCCCATGCTGGTTATATTAAACGTACGTCACTTTCAGAATACAAAACCCAAAATAGAGGAGGTGTTGGTCAAAAAGCATCTACAACAAGAAATGAAGATTTCCTGGAATATTTATTTGTAGGAACAAATCATCAATACATGCTGTTCTTCACTCAAAAAGGAAAATGTTTTTGGATGCGTGTTTATGAAATACCTGAAGGCAGTAAAACCTCGAAAGGGAGGGCTATTCAAAATTTAATAAATATTGAACAGGATGACAACGTGAAAGCTTTTATATGTACTCAAGATTTAAAAGATGAAGACTATATAAATAATCATTATGTCATTATGGCAACCAAAAACGGACAAGTCAAGAAAACGTCATTAGAGCAATATTCCCGACCAAGAGCCAATGGTATCAATGCCATAACGATTAAAGAAGACGATATTTTGTTAGAAGCTAAACTTACAACTGGAGAGAGCCAAGTCATGTTAGCTCTTAAAAGTGGGAAGGCGATTCGTTTCGAAGAAGCAAAGACCAGGCCAATGGGTAGAAATGCATCTGGGGTTAGAGGCATCAAGCTTGCCAATTCCAAAGATGAAGTAATTGGTATGGTTACAATAGAAAATCCGCAAGAAGAATCTGTACTTGTTGTATCGGAAAATGGATATGGTAAAAGAACCTATATTGACGATCCAGAGGACGGAGAACCCGTTTACAGAATTACAAATCGAGGAGGAAAAGGTGTAAAAACTATTTCTATTACAGAAAAAACAGGTAATTTAGTAGCCATAAAAAGTGTAACCGATAGTGATGATTTAATGATCATTAATAAATCCGGAATCGCTATTAGAATGGCGGTTGAAGATTTAAGGGTCATGGGTAGAGCAACTCAAGGTGTAAGATTAATAAATCTTAAAAACGGGGATTCTATTGCCGCTGTTGCAAAAGTTATGCACGATGACGATGTAGAAGAGATTACCGAAATAAATGAAAACAGTGATGGGTTGGGAGATGGCACAACTCTTGATAATACCCCAGAAGATAACAATTAACACATTAACATTAAAAATTATTTAAAAATGAAAAATCAGATTGTAATAGCTTTAGCTTTTTTGATTAGTGCGTTTTCGTTGGCACAAAAAAAAGAATTGAGAACTGTTGAAAAAGCAATTAAAAGCAATAATTATTCAGAGGCTAAAGCCACATTGAGTCAAGTAGAGTCCATGCTTCCAAGTATGGATGACAAATTGAAGTCAGAATTTTATTTCTTAAGAGGACAAGCTTTTTATGCCAATGGAGCGGGTTCCAATAAGGATATAGACTTGGCCTTAGAATCCTTAGGTAAAGTAACAGAAGGTTATAATACTGAAGTGTTACAATTAAAACAAACCATGGTTAATAATTTATTGACCAAAGGGAATGAGGCCTATGAAAAAAACGATTTTGTAACCTCTTCAAATAATTTTGAGCGTGCTTACAGAGCATCTGTCAAAGACACGGTTTATTTGTATTATGCAGCAGCCACTGCCATAAATTATCAAGACTATGATAGAGCTCTAGAGCTATATAAAGAACTTAAGGATTTAGGATATACAGGCATAGAAAAGCAATACTTTGCTTTTAATGTTGAAACACAAAAAGAAGATCTTTATCAAGATAAAAATATGAGAGACCTTTCTGTAAAAGCCAAAACTCATATTAAACCCAGTGATCGTAAGTCCGAATCGAAAAAAGCGGAGATTGTAAAAAACATTGCGCTCATTTATGTAAGTAAAAACGATAACGAAAAAGCGCTTGAGGCCATGAAAGATGCGCGTGCAGAAAGTCCAGACGATATTAATTTGGTGCTGTCTGAAGCTAATGTCTATTATAAAATGGGAAATACAGAGGAATTTAAAAGGTTGTTGGAATTAGCAACAACCAAAGACCCTAAAAATCCTGAATTACAATACAACTTAGGTGTAATTGCAGCAGAATCTGAGCAGCTGGATCAAGCAAGAGCTTATTATGAAAAGGCTATAGAATTAGATGCAAAATATATTAATGCATATATTAATTTGGCATCATTAATTTTAAATCAAGAACAAACAATCATTGAAGAGATGAATAATTTAGGGTCTTCCAAAGCCGATAACATTCGTTACGATGAATTAAGGGATAAGCGTCAAAACCTATATAAAGATGCTATTCCTTATTTAGAAAAAGCACTTGATATAGACACTAAAAATATTAGCGCTGCAAAAACACTCATGAATATATTTAGTGTTACCGGAGAAACTGAAAAATTTAAAGCCATGAAAGCTAAAGTTGAAGCTCTTGAGAGTGAAAACTAAAAATGGTTAATTATAAAATTATTATCATATAAAAGAGGCTGTCTAAAAAGTTAAAATTAGTCGTCATTACGAACGCAGTGAAGTAATCTGTTTATTGATTACTAGAAACTTAAAGATTGATTCGTTCCTCGCAATGACGGAAAAACCAAACTTTTTAGACAGCCTCTTTTATATGATTTTTTTTATCACCCTAAGTTTATGAGTGTGTAATTTTGTGTCAACATTATAGATACCAGAATGGTCTAGTCTATCAATTCTTACCTTTCCGTGAGCGTGAATAATATAATTGTCTTTCATGATAATTCCAACATGAACAATGGCACCTTCATTGTTATCAAAAAAAGCCAGATCACCAGGTTCGCTTTCTTCAATAAAACTTAACACATCGCCTTGTGTGGCTTGTTGAGAAGCATCACGAAAAAGACTGTATCCATTAAGTTTATATACCATTTGTGTAAACCCAGAGCAATCAATTCCAAAGGGACTTTTTCCTCCCCATAGGTATGGTGAGTTTAAATATAAAAAGGCAGTTTTAATAAGATTGCGTTTTGGTTTTTTACCATGAATTATATGTCCATCATGTGAATGATTTAAAATAGATAAACCATTTAACGAAGACCCCAATAAAATGGGGTGTAACTCATCATTCTTATCCTGAATAAATTCAACTAAATCAACGGCCAGTTTTGGAACGGATTTAATTAGTTTTTTATAATCGATTTCAGAAATTCCTTGATACTGTTTGTTATCTATCCAACCTTCATAGGAATCAAATGCAAGTCGAATTTTACTCCAAGATTTACGCTGTTCAATTATTTTAAAAAAATCGCCATAAAGTAATTGCGATACCAATTCACTTTTATCAGAAGATTCAAACCTTAAAGGAACAATGCTTAAGTTACAAATTCCGTATTGCATAAACGTATTATCTGTTTGCCATTTTCATTGATTGTTTTAAAACATTAACAAGTAACCTATTCATAACAGAATGAAAATTTTAAATAGTATATCATAATCAATAAGTAATAACAATAATATATATATTAACGTTCAATAATAATAGCTGATGCGCCACCACCGCCATTACAAATCGCAGCAGCGCCAATTTTTGCATTATTTTGTTCTAAAACATGTAATAAGGTTACTATGATTCTGGCACCAGAGCAACCAAGTGGGTGACCTAGTGACACAGCGCCACCATTTACATTAACATTACTATCATTAAGTTTAAGTATTTTCATATTGGCTAAACCAACTACTGAAAAGGCTTCGTTAAACTCAAAATAATCGACATCCTGAATAGTAATCCCAGCTTTTTTTAAGGCTTTTGGCAACGCTTTGGCAGGAGCGGTTGTAAACCATTCTGGTTCGTGGGCGGCATCGGCATAACCAGTAATAGTAGCGAGAACCTTTAAGCCTAATTCTTTGGCTTTTTCCTTGCTCATTAATACAATCGCAGCAGCTCCATCATTTATGGTTGATGCATTTGCGGCTGTTACAGTACCATCTTTTGTAAATGCCGGACGAAGATCTGGGATTTTTTCAATTTTCACATTCGTATATTCTTCATCTTTACTGATTATTAATGGTTCTCCCCTGCGTTGTGGTACTTCTACAGGAACAACTTCATTAGTGTATTTTCCTGCATTCCAAGCAGCTTCAGACCGTTTATACGATTGAATGGCAAAGGCATCCTGGTCTTCTCTAGAAAATTTATATTCGGTTGCACAGGCATCAGCACAAACCCCCATGGCATTTTGATCATAAGCATCTACCAATCCGTCTTTTTGCATACCATCCACTAATGTAGATGGACCAAATTTAGTGCCGATTCTATTATATAAATAATGTGGGATTAAACTCATGTTTTCCATACCACCAGCAACCATAATATCAGCATCACCTAGTGCAATGGACTGGGCAGCCAGCATAACGGCTTTCATGCCCGAAGCACACACTTTATTAATGGTGGTACATGGTACTGTATTAGGGATACCGGCATACATAGCAGCTTGTCTTGCAGGCGCTTGACCTACACCGGCTTGAACTACATTACCCATTAAAACTTCTTGAACAAGTTCTGGTTTTAAATTAATCTTTGCTAAGGCGCCTTTAATGGCTATAGCTCCTAATTTTGGCGCAGGAATAGTTGATAATGACCCTAAAAAACTACCTATTGGTGTTCTGGCAACAGATACAATAACGACTTCTTTACTCATTTTTTAAGCGTTTAGTTTTACTAAAGCGAAAATAATCATTTTTTAGCAGAATTTAGAACGATTACTGTATTATAAAAAATCAAAAAAGCGTATATTTTACTACATTTGAAAACTTTAACAGATATAATGAAAGACTTTATAAATTTATTGTACAGAAATCATTCCTTGATTTATAAAGGGCTGTTGTTTTTTTTTACAACGTTTTTAATTGTGTATTTGTTTCCTAAAACGGGAAAGTTTAAGTATAATTTTGAAAAAGGCAAACCTTGGCAATCTGAAAATTTATATGCCCCTTTCAATTTTGCCATTAAAAAGTCTGACGATGAAATTGCACAAGAAAAAACAGCAATTTCTGAGAATTCATTTTTGTATTTTAATGTGGATACATCTATTAAAAATGAAATTGGGAATTTATATGAAAAGCAATATAAAACAGCATTTTCTGATTCAGTTTCAAAAAGAGAATTAAACAAACTTTATCGTGTTGGAAAAGAGATTATTAAAGAGCTGTATTTTTTTGGGGTTTTAACTGAAAATTATAATTTTCCTCCAGATAAAATGGCAGTGATTCTTGAGGATAGAGTTGAAAAACATACAGTAAAATACGCTGATTTAGTTAATCAAGATCAAGTTTCAGCTATCATAAACAAGGTTTTAATTGAGAAAAATAGCACTACTTATAAAACTAATTTTACGTCATTATTTTTTGATTTAATTCAACCAAATCTTTCATTTGATAAATCGTTTACAGAAAAGGCTATTAAAGAAGAATATGATAAAATTGCCTATACAAGAGGCAGTATTGAAAAAGAGACCTTGATTATTTCTAAAGGTGAATTAGTTGAGGGCAATAAATATCAAGTTCTAGTTTCTTTAAAATCGGAATATGAATCCCAGGTTTGGAGTGCTTCTAATTATAATTGGATTTTAATAGCCTATACATTATTAGTCTCATTGGCCCTTTTAATGTTGCTTTTGTTCCTTAGAAAATATAGATTGGAGGTGTTCGATAACAATACGAAAGTTACCTTTATTTTCTTTAATATTTTTTTAATGGTATTTATTACAACCATGGTTGTAAATTATAATTCTAAATACATCTATGTTGTTCCTATTAGCATATTGCCTTTAGTTTTTAAAGCTTTTTTTGATGCCCGCTTGGGTTTGTTTGCACATGTTATTACCGTACTTTTATTAGGATCTATTGTTCCCAATAGTTATGAATATATGTTTTTGCAAATTATTGCAGGCATTGTTACCATATTAACCGTTTCTGAGCTCTATAAGCGTGCTAATTTATTTATATCCGTTGGCCAAATTACTCTAATTTATATTATTGCTTATTTCGCGTTTTTTGTGATTCATGAAGGAAGTGTTGATACCATTAAATGGGAAACCTTTATTTGGTTTATTCTTGGCGGTCTGGCTACTTTGTTCGTTCAACCTCTAATTTATATTTACGAAAAACTCTTTGGATTGGTCTCAGATGTATCGCTATTAGAGTTATCAGACACGAATACAAAACTTCTAAAGGAGCTATCCAATAAGGCTCCAGGAACATTTCATCATTCATTGAATGTTGCAAATTTGGCCGAGGCCTGTGCCAATGAAGTAGGGGCTAACGCCATGTTAATTCGTGTTGGTGCATTGTACCATGATATTGGTAAAATGAGAAATCCGACCTATTTTATTGAAAATCAATCTACAGGAATCAATCCCCATGACGAATTATCATCAAAAGAAAGCGCTAGAATAATTATTGATCATGTAATATTTGGTATCGAAATTGCGAAAAAATATAATTTGCCAGATAGGGTTATAGATTTTATAAGAACGCATCACGGAACCAGTATGGTTTACTATTTTTATATTAAAGAAAAGGAACTTCAGACAGAGGTAGATAAATCAAATTTCATGTATTCTGGACCTAAGCCATTTAGCAAAGAAACAGCCATTTTAATGATGTGTGACAGTGTAGAAGCAGCATCAAAAAGTTTAAAGGAACCTACATCAACAAAAATTGATGCCTTTGTTGAAAACATTATAAATAAACAAATAGAAGAGGGACAATTTTTAAATGCGAACATCACGTTTAAAGAAATTCAATCTATCAAAAAAGTGTTAAAGCACAAGCTTGCAAACATTTATCATTTGCGTATAGAATATCCAGAATAATATTTTTAAAAAATTAATTAAATAGTTGTGTTCTTAAAGATGATACGTTACATTTGCATCCGCAATTTTATTGCTAAAGTTCATTAAAAATAGGAGAGGTGCCAGAGTGGTAATGGAGCAGATTGCTAATCTGTCGACGCGTAAGTGTCGCCAGGGTTCGAATCCCTGTCTCTCCGCAAAAAAATGATAATCTATTCGGGGTGTAGCGTAGCCCGGTTATCGCGCCTGCTTTGGGAGCAGGAGGTCGCAGGTTCGAATCCTGCCACCCCGACTTTTAAGGGTTTTAAAGAAAACCAAAAACCCACAAAAAATAGCCGAATACCTTATAAACAAAGGATTTGGCTATTTTCACAAAACAAACCCACTTAATGTAAAAGTGAGTTTATAGGTGAGTGATTCGGTGAGCTCACCAAGA
>TARA_R110000868_G_scaffold56830_1_pt1 | contig 39035 bp, 33 predicted proteins | sample TARA_R110000868 | Tara Oceans TARA_R110000868 (sample SAMEA4397489) | marine metagenome | biome: Polar Biome; feature: [SRF] surface water layer (ENVO:00010504); material: water (ENVO:00002006), including particulate matter (ENVO:01000060) such as... | depth 5 m | reverse complement strand
ATCAGCACGCGCGGCGCATTGGAATGGGTCTGGAAGACGCCGACCGGCTTGCCGGACTGGACCAGCAGGGTCTCGTCATCCTTCAATCGTTTCAGCGTCGAAACGATGCGGTCATAGCTTTCCCAGTCGCGCGCAGCGCGGCCAATGCCACCATAGACGACAAGTTCTTCCGGCTTTTCGGCCACGTCCGGGTCGAGATTATTCATCAGCATGCGCAAGGGCGCTTCTGTGGCCCAGCTCAGTGCGTCGAGTTCTGTGCCGCGTTTGGCACGGATTACGCGCGCATTGTCGAGCCGGGTTGAGGTCATCTCATCTCTCCAGAATAGAGGTTGTCCGCAGCGCGCAGGGCAGCGGTCATGGTGTCTTTCAGCGCAATGCGCAGCACGGCCGCCTTGCTCTCGTCGAAAGTCCTGGTCGCGAGATCCATATAGGCCGACTGCGCCAGCTCCATCTGGACCGCGTGGACATTCTGGCTCGGCCGCCCATAGGCGCGGGTGATGAAGCCGCCGCGGAAGCGGCCATTGACGATCGAGGCATATTCCTCGTGATCCATCATCGCCTTGAGACAGGCGCGCTCGATCACCGGATCACAGGCCTCGCCGCCATAAGTGCCCAGATTGAGATCGGGGAGCACACCGTCAAACAGGCGCGGCACGACGTCAGCAATCGAGTGGGCATCCCACAGCAGGGCAAAGCCATGCTCCATCCGCGTCTCGACGAGGAGCTCGGTCAGGGCCTTGTGATAGGGATCGTGGAAATCGGTGCGGCGCGCCTCCAGCTCGTCCTCATCGGGCTCCTGGCCCTCGAGATAGACGGGGCTGCCATCAAACAGGGTCAGCGGCACCAGGTCCGTCGTTTCCTGTCCCGGATAGAGCGACATATTGGATGGCGCCCTATTGAGATCAACAACATAGCGCGAATAGTTCGCGCGAATGATTGAGACATCCAGCTCTTCCAGAAAATCGTAGAGCTGCGGAATATGCCAGTCCGTATCCGGAAGAGCAGAGGCTGCAGGCGTCAAACGCGCCGCCAGGCCCTCGCTCAGGCCAAGGCCGGAATGCGGCATTGAGACCACCAGCGGGCCATTGCCGACTGCAAGCGAATAGATGTCCATTATACCACCCCGGGCAAATCACCGGCTGCTGCGACCAGTGTCCCATTGGACACCAGATCTCGCGCCGCCGCGATATCTGTCGCAAAATAGCGGTCATCGCCATAGTGAGCCACATCTGAACGCAATACGGCCTTGGCCGCCTCCAGCGGAGCCGTCGAGCGATGCGGGGCGTGGAAGTCCGTGCCCTGGGCCGCAGCGAGAAGTTCGATCCCGACGACGGCGTGCAGGTTTTCCGCCATCTTCAATAGGCGAAACGCGCCGTGTGTCGCCATGGAGACATGGTCTTCCTGATTGGCGCTGGTGGGGATGCTGTCGACGCTGGCCGGATAGGATTTCTGCTTGTTCTCCGAGACCAGGGCAGCAGCCGTGACATGGGCGATCATGAAGCCGGAATTGATGCCGGGATTGGGGGTGAGGAAGGCCGGCAGGCCGCTGACGGCGGGGTCGGTCAGCAGGGCGATGCGGCGCTCGCAGATCGAGCCGATCTCACAGGCGGCCAGCGCCAGCTGGTCAGCGGCGAAAGCGACGGGTTCAGCGTGGAAATTACCGCCGGAAATTGCCTCGCCCGTGCTGGTGAAGATGAGCGGGTTATCGGTCACCGCATTGGCCTCGATCTCCAGCGTGCGCGCAGCCTGACGCATCAGATCGAGCACGGCGCCCATGACCTGGGGCTGGCAGCGCAGACAATAAGGATCCTGGATCTTCTCGCAATTCTCATGGCTGGCGAGGATGCCGCTGCCGGAAACCAGTTCGCGCAGTTTCCCGGCGACCTCGATCTGGCCCTGATGACCGCGCAGGCTGTGAATGCGTGGATCGAAAGGCGCGATCGAGCCCTTGGCGGCTTCAACGCTCAGCGCGCCTGTGACCAGCGCGGCCTGGAAGCCGGCGGTAATCTCGAACAAGGCCGCCAGCGCCAGGGCCGTCGAGGTCTGCGTGCCATTGAGCAGGGCCAGGCCTTCCTTCGGACCCAGCTGAACCGGCTCGAGCCCGGCCCGCTTGAGTGCCTCGGCAGCCGGCAGGCGTTCGCCGTGCCACATCGCTTCGCCATGCCCGATCAGGGCCGCGCTCATATGCGCCAGCGGTGCCAGGTCGCCCGACGCCCCGACAGAGCCTTGCGACGGAATGACCGGCAGCACATCGTGCTCCAGCAGGGCTTCCAGCGCTTTGAGCGTCGACCAGCGCAGGCCTGACGCCCCTCGCCCGAGGCTGGCAATCTTGAGCGCCAGGATGAGACGCACGATGGGCGCTGGCAGTGCATCGCCGATGCCGGCGGCATGGGATAGCACCAGGCGCTCCTGCAGGATGGCGAGCTCATTGTCGGCGATGCGCGTCTGGGCCAGCTTGCCGAAACCGGTATTGAGGCCATAGACGGCGCGTCCGGAGGCGATGAGATCCTCAACGGTTTTGGCCGCCGCGTCGACATCTCTCTGGGCCGCCGGATCAAGCGTCACCGCGCTGCCACGATAGATTTCCTGCCAGTCTGCCAGAGCCATCCGGCCCGGTTTGATCACAATGGCGCTCACAACCAGTCTCCTCCGAGAATGCGGCCATGCAGCGGGCGCAATCCGATCCATTGAATAATCTCTGCCGGCCGCTCGACATCCCAGACCGCCAGATCCGCGATCTTGCCGGTCTCGATCGTGCCGATCTCCGCGCCCAGGCCCAGCGCTCGGGCGCCTTCGCGGGTAATCCCGGCCAGGGCTTCCTCGACCGTCAGGCCAAACAGGTTGCAGGCCATATTCGCGGCCGTCAGCAAGGAGACCATTGGCGAGGAACCAGGATTGGCGTCTGTCGCGACGGCCATGCCGACGCCGGCTTCGCGCAGAGCGGAGACAGGCGGTTTTTGCGTCTCGCCAATGCCATAGAAGGCACCGGGAAGGAGCACTGCCACCGTTCCGGCGCGCGCCATGGCCGCGATCCCGTCGGCGCTCGTAAATTCGAGATGGTCCGCCGACAAACCCTCGAATTCTGCCACCAAGCGCGCGCCGCCCGTATCGGAGAGCTGATCAGCATGCAGCTTGACCGGCAGGCCCGCCGCCCTGGCCGCGATGAAGAGGCGGCGTGTCTCTTCCGGCGAAAAGGCAATCGTCTCGCAGAAGGCATCGACCGCATCGGCCAGACCTTCGCGCGCCGCTTCCCGGATCAGCGGGATGCAGACTTCGTCGATATAGGCCCCGGAGCGGCCATCATATTCCTCGGGCACAGTGTGCGCCGCCAAAAGGGTTGCGACGATGCGCAAGCCCGAGACGAGACCGAGCGAGCGCGCTGCTTTCAGCATCGCCAGTTCGCTCTCCTGCGTCAGGCCATAGCCCGACTTGATCTCGATCGTCCCGACGCCTTCAGCCGAGAGCGCATCGAGGCGCGACAGGGCGCCAGCGGCGAGTTCGGCAGCACCGGCAAGGCGGGTCGCCGCGACGGTCTTGCGGATACCGCCGCCCGTGCGCGCAATATCGCCATAGCTTTCGCCCGCGAGACGGCGTTCAAACTCGTCCGACCGATCCCCGGAAAACAGCAGGTGGGTGTGGCAATCGACCAGGGCCGGCGTCACCCACCGGCCTTCCAGATTGTCGATCTCACGCGCATTGTCGGGAGCCTGCGACATGGGCCCGATCCAGGCAATCCGGCCGGCGCGAATCCCGATCGCGGCATCAAGGACGGCCCCGTAGGCGGCACCGCCCGGCACCATGGTCGCCAGCCGTGCATGCGTCAGCAATCGGTCGAAATGCATTGAGCGGCCCCTGATAATCGCGTAATTGTCTATACAATAAAGTCTCGTCCCTGAGTCTGTCCAGCCGGGAGGCAGCCCGATGGCTGAATTTCATTTCGACGAAGTCCTCCTGCCAACAGGCTGGGCCCGCAATGTCAGTGTGAGCGTCGATCCTGACGGGGTGATTGCGGCTGTCTTGCCCGACACACAGCAGCCCAAGGGCAGCACCCGTCACGCATTGGCCCTGCCCGGCATGTCGAATGTGCATTCCCACGCCTTCCAGCGCGGCATGGCCGGCCTGTCGGAGCGCCGCGGCCCGGGGGAGGACAGTTTCTGGTCCTGGCGTCAGATCATGTATGCCTTCAACGACAATCTGACGCCCGACCATGTCGAGGCCATGGCGGCCCTGGTCTATTGCGAGATGCTGGAAACCGGCTTCACCAGTGTCGGGGAATTCCACTATCTGCACCATGACACAGCGGGACAACCCTATGCCGATATCGGCGAGATGGCCGGCCGTATCTGCGCCGCGGCCGCCGCGACCGGGATCGCCCTCACCCTTTTGCCCGTGCTCTATCGCTGGTCCAATTTCGGCGATATGCCGCCCTCCAACGGGCAGCGCCGCTTCATCAATGATCTCGATGCCTATGCCGATCTCTACCGCTCCTGCGAGCGTCATCTCGCTGGTCTGCCGCATGGCGTTCTGGGGATCGCGCCGCATTCTCTGCGCGCAGCATCCAGCGCAGACATCTCGGCCCTGATGAAGCTTTGCCCATCTGGTCCGGTGCATATTCACGCCGCGGAACAGGTGAAAGAAGTTGATGATTGCCTCGTCGCTACCGGCCAGCGCCCGGTCCACCATCTCTTCGATACCCAGGACGTGGATGAACGCTGGTGCCTTATCCACGCCACCCATATGACATCCGCGGAAACAGCCATGCTGGCCAGCTCCGGCGCGGTCGCCGGGCTCTGCCCGCTGACCGAGGGCAATCTCGGCGATGGCTTTTTCAATGCCGCGCAATACCTGGCAAATGATGGCCGTTTCGGTATCGGTTCCGACAGTCATATCCGCATCGATCTGCCCGAGGATCTGCGCCTGCTGGAATACGGCCAACGCCTCCAGGCCCAGCGCCGCAATGTCCTTGCCACAGCCGGGGGCAGCACAGGCCGCCGCCTGTTTGACGCCGCGCTCACCGGCAGCGCCCAGGCCCTGCAGCAACCGGGCGGACGGATCGAGGCTGGCCGGCGCGCCGACTTCGTCATCCTCGATGCCGACAGTCCCGTCCTCATCGGGCGCAGCGGCGATGCGCGGCTCGACAGCTGGGTCTTCTGCGGCGATAGCCGCCAGGTGAGCCATGTCTATGTCGGCGGGAAATGCCTCGTCCGCGATGGCCGTGCCCTTTGCCGCGACCGCATTGAGGCCGCCTATCGCGCGGCCATGCTCGATATCCGCCAGGCCATCGACGCATGACGGCCTGGCAGGATGATCTCTCGCTCGATGGGACGGGGCCGGTCTATGACCAGATCAAGCGCTGCCTGATGGCGCGCATCCGCTCAGGCGCCTGGCCACCGCGCCATCGCATTCCGGCGGAAGCGGATCTGGCGACGCATTTCGGAACGGCCCGCATGACCGTCAATCGCGCCCTGCGCGAGCTGACCGAGGAAGGCCTGATCGTGCGCAAGCGGCGCGCCGGCAGTTTCGTCGCCCAGCCGCCCTCGCCATCAGCCATGCTGGAAATCGTCGACATGTCGAGCGCCATCCCGGCGCGGGGCTTGATCTACGGGTATCATTGCCTCGTCAATGAGACCGTCGCCGCATCCGGTGAGCGGATGGAGCGCCTGCGCGTCGCGGCTGGCGCCCCGCTGCAGCACCTCGTCTGCCAGCACACGGCCGATGGCGATGTCGTCGAGCTGGAGGAAAGGTGGATCAATCTCGCTCTGCTGCCGCAAGCCTCGACCCAAGACTTCTCAGGCATGGCACCGGGGGCCTGGCTACTCGCCGCAGCCCCCTGGACCGAGGCCGAGCACACGGTCCGCGCCATCAATGCCGATGCCCGGCTTGCGGCCCGGCTCGATATCGAGCCCGGCGAGGCCTGTCTCGTGCTGGAGCGCCGCACTTTCCAGGGCGATGCGGTTGTCACCTTTGCGCGCCTGACCCATCCGGGAGACCGTCACGTCATGACAGAACGCTTCCGTCCCGGTCCCTGAAGGCGGACAATTTCCCGCTTCTCTCCGTCGCGGCTGTTGTGCTAACGAGGCAGAAAATCAGCTCCGGGGACACCATGATCATTGCCATCGCCCTCGCCAGCACAGCGCTGGCCATGACCGACACCTGCATCGACCACACCAGCTACACGTTTGAGCTTGCCGCCGCCCGTCTGGCCAATGTCGAAATCCTGCGCAGCGAGCCCACCGGACGTGCCGAGCGCGGCAGCTTTCCCGACGGCACCCTTGTCACGCTCAGCGCCGGGTATTGCACCACGCCCGTCATCGTCATGAGCGTCGACGCGCCGATTGACGGGCAGACGGCGATGCGTCTTGGCCAGCTTATGGGGCGTCTCGACCGCATCACCGGCTGCGTGGCCGAAGACTACGATGCGCTCGATACAGCCTTCGCAGCAACTGCCGAGGCCATGACCACGGGCGGCAGCTATCTTGATGGCGACACCGCGCTGGCTGAAGCTGCGGCCAATACGATCCGCTTCTCGGCTCACGCCGGGGACGGCCGCATGCTCGCCGAATTCACCTGCACCAAGCACGAATAGATCTGCACCGGAGCGGCATTGTCCCTGCAGTCTCATGAGATTGCCTGATGGCGCGGTGCGCATGGCCGCGCTAGCTTGCGGCTGTCCTGATCGTGTTCCGGCAGCCGCCACCCGCACACAGGCAAGCAGACGCCAGGACCCCGCTGATGTTCCCGACATCGCAGCTCACCGATGAAGATCGCGATGCCGGCCTGGTCTGGTATGTGCGCAATGGCATGTATTTCAAGATCATGGAATCGCTGTCCATTGGCGTCTTCCTGACCGCCTATGCGCTTAATCTCGGTGCCTCCAATCTGGTGATCGGTGTGCTGGCGGCAATTCCCTCCCTCACCCAGCTGGCGCAATTGCCGGCCGTCTACCTGGTCGAGCGCATGTCGAGCCGGCGGATCGTCGCCGTCTTCCTGACCCTGGCCAGCCGCCTCTTCCTTCTGGTCGCCGCCCTCGCAGCCCTGCTTGCGCCCAGTTCACTGGCCCTGCTCGTCCTGGTGATCGCCTTTGCCCTGCGCTATGTGCTCGGAGCGGTGGGCGGGTGCGCCCTCAATAGCTGGATGCGCGATTTCCTGCCGGCCGGCCGTTTCGGGGCCTTCTCGGCCCGGCGCCTGACGCGGATGACAATCACGGCGGCCATCGCCGCCCTCGCCGGCGGCATTTTCGTCGATCACTGGATGGGCGTGACCGGCTTTCCCAAGCTCTACGCCTATTCCGTCCTGCTGGTGATCGCGACGGTGAGCGGGCTGGCGGAAACCTACGCCATGTCGCGCATCCCCGAGCCCACACCCCTGCCGATGATCGCGAATGCCGACCAGAAAACCGGCCTGTTTACGCCCTTGCGGCAGCAGAATTTCCGCCGCCTCGTCGCCTTCCTCTTCTCGTGGAATTTCGCGGTCAACCTGGCTGCGCCCTTCTTTGCGGTACAGATGCTGCGGCAATTGGAGTTCAGCCTGACGACCGTTATGGTCCTCACCGCATTGAGCCAGGGAGCGAATGCCCTGGTGACCGGAACTTTCGGGACGCTTGCCGACCGCTATTCCAACAAGCGCGTCCTGCAATTCGCGGCACCGCTCTTCATCGCCTGCATCTTCGCCTGGACCTTCACCAGCCAGCCAGACCGCCACATCTTCACCCTGCCTTTGCTGGTCGTGATCCATATCCTGACAGGCGTCGCGACAGCGGGCGTGACCCTCGCCTCGGGCAATCTCGCCAACGCCCTCTCGCCGAGCTCGGGCGCGACGCGGCATCTCGCCCTCTGTGCCGCCTTTACGGCCATCGCGGCCGGTACCGCGCCGATTCTCGGTGGTCTCTATGCCGACGCCCTGGCGAATTACGAGTTCTCGCTGACGGTCAATTGGCGCGCACCGGGGGGCGAAGCGGCCATCCCGGCCTTCGACGTGACGCGATGGGATTTCTACTTCATCGCTGCCACGCTGATCGGGCTGTGGTCACTGACGCGTCTCGACCTGATCGAGGAACCGTCCGAGGGCGGCCATGTCCGGGTGCGGCGCGAATTGATGATGGGGGTCTGGCGCGGCGTGCAGACCGCCTCCAGCATTGCCGGCCTCAAGGCGATCAGCGACATGCCGATCGCACTGATCACCCAGCGCCTGGCACGGCCCAAGCCGGGCCGGCCCAAAAAGGGCCAGGCGGATCCGCCTGCGAAGTAAGCTCATTCAGCTGGCCAGCGCCCGACGCACATCTGTGTGGGAAAAATCATCGCCGACGAAGAGAAGGGGCGCATCGAGCGATGTGGCGAGCGCATAGGCAAAACAATCGCCGAAATTCAATCTGGCCCTGTGACCAAATCCCCTGCCAAACCGGATCCGGGCATACAAGGCCCGGCGCGCCAGGTCAGCGGTGATGGGAATGATCGCAATATCGGCGGCGGCCAGAAGACGCTCACAGGCGAGGACGGCCTGTGTGTCACCCGCCCCGCGCTGACCGGCAATGACCGTCCCGAGCTCGACGAAATTGGCGGCAGAGATCCCTCGTGCGGAAGCGGCTGCGATACAAGCGCGGATCTCATCTGCGCCGGGCTCTCCGAGCAGGACCGCGATCAGCGCAGACGTGTCGATAACCAGCATTGGCACCTCAGCGCCTGCTCAACTCTTCGATCTGATCCTCGCCCCACAGGGCATCCCATTCAGACTTGGAGACGGGCTGGAGAGCGAAGCTCTCGCGGATTTCCTCGGCAACTTCCAGCAGGCTGGCCGCGATGCCAGCCTGGCTGGAGCGGCGTTCGGCCTGCAGCCGGTCGAGCCGTTCGCGTAGGGCGCGGGTCACCGTCTGGGTCATGGTCTCACCGGTCAGGGCCGCAAGCTCTCTGGCAAGCCGGTCAGCCTCCTCGGTCTTGATGCTCAACGCCATGACCCAACCCTTTCTAGAACGCGATCTAGATAGCAGAACTGGGTGCCTCCTTCAACCTGACCAGAGATGGCCGGGAAGCTGGGCGGCGCCCTACTCCGACACCGCCGTCATCAGCCGCTCGATAAAACCATTGCGCTCGGCGCTGTCGATCCAGCGCACCACCGCGACAATATCGTGTTCCGGGTCGATATAGATCATGTTGGCGCCGGCCCCGAGATAGGCAAAACTGGTGGCCGGCGCTGACGGCACCGAGATCGCGGCGCCTTCAACATCGGGGCGATTGAGGAAAAAATTCATCATCCCGTAGGAGGGGGCGACGTCGGTCGGAGTGAGCGAGCGCTCATACCAGGCGTCCGACAGTAATTGCGTGCCATTCCAATTGCCGCGATTGAGGCCGAGGAGGCCGAACCGGGCCTGGTCATAGGCGGAAAGCATCATGCCGCCGCCCCAGTGGCCGCCACCGGACACTGACCAGAATTGCTCGTCATTCATCTCGACCCAGCTATTCTTATAGCCCTGCCACTCCCATGAGCCGGAGGAGCCAATCGGCGTCATGATGCGCTCGTCGAGCACCTCTGCGAGGGGCGCTTCCCAGACATGGAGCGCGGCCAGCGCCAGCGCGTTCACGCGCACATCATTATACTCCCAGGCAGCGCCGGGAACCGGTGGACCGGCGACAAGATCGCTGGCCGGATTGTCGCGCAATGGCCGGTCAGCCCAGTCAGGCTTGCCCCACAGCGTGCCCGACCAGCCGGACGTCTGGCGCAGCATCTGGTCCCAGGTGATGGGGGTATTGTGCTCGGTGTGGAAGAGCGGGTCCTCGACGTAATCGGAGACGCGGTCACTCACATCGGCGATCAGCCCGTCCTCGACGGCGAGGCCGACGACATGGCTGAGGAAGGATTTGGAGATCGAGAAGGTCATGTCGACCCGTTCCAGATCACCCCATTCAGCGACGATATAGCCATTGCGAATGATGAGGCCGGCCGGGCCGCCGCGCGGACGCAGTTCGCCGATCGGGCTGGAATGGGGCTCATAGGCCCAGGTCAGCGGCACCATGACTTCCAGGTCGCGCGCATCAATCCCGTCGCCCCAGGCTTCCGGTGCGCGGGTTTCATGCTCGATGGCAAAATCGATAGCACCCTGCAGCGCCGCCGGATCGAGCCCCTGTGAGGCTGGCTCCCGGCGTTCCCAGGCGGCATCGCCCGGTTCGGGAAAATAGCTTTGCGAACAGGCCGTGGCCGGCAGCACAAGGCCGAGCAGCCCGGCGATCATGACATGCTTCATTATGCCCCCCTGGCCGGGTCCCGGCCTGATGATTGTGCCTGCTATTGTGCGGCGCGCACGGCGTGCCGCTGACGCAGCACGGCAACCACGTCCTCAAGGCTGAGATCGCGGGATTCGAGCAGGACGAGAAGGTGAAACATGAGATCCGCCGATTCCTCGGCGAGCGCTTCCTTGCTCTCCGACACGGCCGCCATGGCCACTTCCACGCCCTCTTCGCCGACTTTCTGGGCTGGCCGTTTCGGGGCCCGCGCCATCAGGGAGCCGACATAGGAGCCCTTTGGCTTGTCCTTCTTGCGCTTGCGGATGATGGCCCGCAAATGCGCCAGAAAGCCCAGGCCCGGCGCCGGATCATCGCCAAAGCAGGTCACCGTGCCGGTATGGCAGGCGGGCCCCTTCGGCTTCACCTCGACCAGAAGCGTGTCCTGATCGCAATCGGCGGCGATGCGCACCAGTTTGAAGATATTCCCCGAGCTCTCGCCCTTCTTCCACAGGGCCTTGCGTGAGCGGCTGTAGAAATGGACCTTGCCGGTTTCCAGCGTCAGCTGAAGCGCCTCGGTATTCATATAGCCGAGCATCAGGACCTGCCGCGTCGCGACGTCCTGAATGATCGCCGGAACGAGACCCTCGCCCTTCTTCCAGTCCAGGGCTTCGGGTTCAATCATCCAGTCCTGGGAATTCGCGTCGGTCATGTCCTAACCCTGATGCCCTCGCCGCCGAGATAGGCCTTCAACTCGCCGATCCCGATGACCTGTTTGTGAAACACGCTGGCCGCCAGCGCTCCATCGACCTTGGCGGCTTTGAAGACAGATTTGAAGTCTTCTTTACTGCCCGCGCCGCCGGAAGCGATCAAAGGTGTGGAACACACCTCCCGCGCCGCCGCAAGCTGTTCAAGATCATAGCCTTCGCGCACCCCGTCCTGGTCCATGCAGTTGAGCACGACCTCACCGGCACCACGTTCGACGCCCTCACGGATCCAGTCGAGCGTGCGGCGCGCGGAGAGCTGCGTCTTATCGGGATCGCCGGTATATTGGTGGATACGCCACTCGCCCTCGATCACGCGGCTGTCTATGCCCAGCACAACGCACTGGCAGCCAAATTCGGCCGCGAGCCGGTCAATCAGCGAGGGAGCCTCCAGCGCCGGCGAGTTGATCGAGATCTTGTCGGCCCCGGCAAACAGGCGCGCCCTCGCATCATCAACCGAGCGGATACCGCCGGCGACGCAGAAGGGAATGTCCAGCTCGCGCGCCACGGCACTTACCCAGGCAGGCTCGACCGTCTGGCCGCGCGTGCTGGCGGCGATGTCGTAGAAGACCAGCTCGTCAGCGCCCTCCAGCGCATAGCGCCGCGCCAGGGCGACGATATCGCCGACATCCTCATGATCACGGAAGCGCACGCCCTTGACCACACGGCCATCGCGCACATCCAGGCAGGGAATTATTCGTCTTGCGAGCATGCCAGCAATGCCTCTTGCAGCGTGAAACAGCCCTCATAGAGCGCCTTGCCCGTGATCGCGCCGGCCGCGCCGATCTTGCGAACAGCAGTGAGATCCTCCAGCGAGGAGACGCCACCCGATGCCTGCCAGTCGACGCCGGGATGGCGCTCAACCAGATCGGCATAGAGAGTGAGATTGGGTCCGGACAAATCGCCATCCCGGCCAATATCGGTAACCAGGGCGTGTTTAAGCCTGCTCCCCTCATAGGCCGCAATCACATCGGGCAATGTCGTCATCATGACATCGGTCCAGCCCTGCAGGGCGGGCCGGTAGCTGCCGCCAAGCCGCTTGACGTCGAGCGCCAGCGTGATCGCATCTGCGCCATAGCGGTCGAGCCAGCCGCGGACACGCTCAACATCGGTGACGGCAAGCGAGCCAATAATGACACGCTCAACGCCCATCGCCAGCAGCGCCTCGATATCCTCGGCGCTGCGCACGCCGCCGCCGGTCTGCACGCGCAGCCCCGTCTGGCAGATGGCGCGGATGGAGTCGCCCTGCCGCGCTGCGCCATCACGCGCACCGGCCAGGTCGACGACATGCACCCAGCTCGCCCCCGCCTCGCCAAAGCGCTCGGCGACCGCGACCGGGTCATTGCCGTAATCGGTGACAGCGTCAAACTTGCCCTTGTGCAGACGCACGACGCGGCCGGCGAGCAGATCAATCGCGGGATAGAGGATCATGTGGCAACTCCTGCGAAATTGGCCAGGATGCGTGCCCCCGCAGCGCCCGAGCGCTCAGGGTGAAACTGGCATCCGGTGACATGTCCCTGGCGCACCAGCGCTGAGATCTCGCTGCCATAGGTACAGACAGCGCGCGTCGCGGGGCCAGGCGGGGCGTAATAGCCATGAACGAAATAGACATGGCTTCCTGCGGCAACACCCTGCAGCAAGGCATCAGCCTCGCCGACCGGCTCCAGCTCATTCCAGCCCATATGTGGCCAGACCAGGTCATCGGCACGCGGCAGGCGCCTGATCTGGCCGGCGATCAGGCCGAGCCCGTCAACACCACCCTCTTCCGACCGGTCGAACAAAAGTTGCATACCCAGACAGATACCCAGCAAAGGCCGGTCATCGCCGCGCAGGAAATCGACCCAGCCGCGCTCGGTGAGACGCTGCATGGCCGGTCCAGCAGCACCGACACCCGGCAGGATGAGCCGTTTGCAATCGGCCAACTCCGTCACCTCACTGGCAGTGACATAGTCAATCCCGGCGCGTTCCAGCGCAAAGCGGACCGAGGCGAGATTGGCGCAGCCGGTATCGATCAGCCCGACGCTCACTCGAGATACTCCTTGGTCGAGGGCAGACGGTCGCTCTCGACCCGGATCGCCTGACGCAGGGCCCGGCCGAAGGCCTTGAAACAGCTCTCCACCATATGGTGGGCATTCTCGCCTTCGACGCGGACATGGACCGCCGCCTTGAGGCTTTCCGCCAACGAGCGGAAAGCATGCGGCGTCATCTCGACGGGGAAATCACCGACGAATTGACCGGGAATCTCGCCCTCGAATTTGGCGAAGGGCCGCCCGGACAGGTCGATCCAGACCCCGGCACGCGTCTCATCCATCGGCAATTCAAAGCCGAAGCGGGCAATGCCGCGCTTGTCGCCGAGGGCTTCGTACAGAGCCTCGCCGAAGGTGAGGCAGACATCCTCGATCGTGTGGTGAGCATCGATTTCAAGATCGCCGGTGGCGTTGATGGTCACCGCGATGCCGGCATGGCGGGCGATCTGTTCCAGCATGTGGTCGAAATAGCCGATGCCGGTGGCAATCGAACTCGGCCCGTCGCGATCCAGGTCGAGGCTGATCGTGATGTCGGTTTCCTTGGTCTTGCGGCGCTTGGCACTCGTGCGCAGCCGCGGACGCTCATCCACGGCCTTCGCCGCTTCAGCCGCCTCGCGCCGCAGACGCATGGCGGTCTGGTGCGCCGTCAGGCCTTCCAGCGCGGCAAGCCGCTCGACCGTCGGCGCCATGGCCAGGGCCCCGGCCTGCGTCGCGCGCAGGATGGTGGTGGTCTTCTGGAAGCTCTCGACGCTGACACCGCCATAGGCCCGCGCCGCACCGCCTGTTGGCAAGGTGTGGTTCGGGCCGGCGGCATAATCTCCAGCGGCTTCCGGGGTCCAGGCGCCAACAAAGATCGAGCCGGCATGGCGCACGCGCTCTGCCAGCGTCTCCGCGGCGGCGAGCTGCAGGATCAGGTGTTCCGGCGCGTAGGTATTGGCGACCTCGGCAGCCGCATCGAGGCTGTCACAGATAATGGCGCGCGAGCGGGCCATGGCCTGGCGGGCAATCTCCACGCGCGGCAAGGCCTTGAGTTGCTCCTCGACCTCAGCCGCGACCCGGTCGCGCGTTGCGGCATCAAAACACACCAGAACGACCTGGGCGGATGGATCGTGTTCGGCCTGGCTCAGGAGATCGCTGGCGACGAAGGTGGCATCGGCCTCGCCATCAGCGATCACCATCACTTCGCTGGGGCCGGCCGGCAAATCCACTGCGGGGCCGCCCGGCAGACCCGACACATACGCCTTGGCCGCTGCGACCCAGGCATTGCCGGGACCGAAAATCTTGTCGGCGCGTGGGAGCCCCGCAGAGCCGGTGGCCAATGCTGCAACAGCCTGGGCGCCGCCAATGGCATAGACCTCGCCAAGACCCAGAAGACGGGCCGCGGCGAGAAGGCCGGGATTGACACCGCCGGCTCCAGCCGGCGGTGCCACAACGACAATGCGCGGCACGCCGGCGAGCTGGGCAGGAATGGCGAGCATGATCAGGGTTGAGACCAGCGGTGCGCTGCCGGCGGGCACATAGAGCGCGGCGACATCAACCGGTGTGGCGCGGCGCGAGGCCGTCACCCCGGGCCAGGTTTCGACACTGTATCCACCATAGCCCTGACGGACGTGGAAACGGCGCACGGCATCAGCCGCCGCCAGAATGGCTTCGGCATCAGCGGGATCGAGGCTCGCCCGAGCCTGATCGAGGACCACATCAGGGACGCGGAAATCATCAGGCGCATAGCCGTCGAGACGCTGGGCATAGCTGCGCACAGCGGCCTCGCCGCCGGCATAGATCGCATCGACGATCTCCCGTGCCGCAGCCGTAGCGCTTCCGGTTTCGGCGGGACGGGCCAGCGCCGCCTCGCGCGCTGAGGCATCGCTGCCGGACCAGATCAGGGGTTCAAGCATGGCTCGTCCTCACGCCAGCATTTTTTCGATCGGAAGCACGAGGATGGCGCGCGCGCCCTCCGCTTCCAGCGCTTCCAGCGTCTCCCAGAAGACACGTTCGCGGCAGACCGCATGCAGGGCCACGACGTCATCGCGCCCGGCGACCTGGGCAATGGTCGGGGCGTCGGCGCCCGGCAGGAGCGCGCGGATCGCGTCGAGCCGGTCCTTTGGCGCGTTGAGCATGATGTATTTGGTCTGCGAAGAGGCAATCACGCCTTCGGCACGGCGCATCAGGATACGGGCGATACTGTCGGTTTCGGGCGGCTGCACGCCCTTGCGCCGGATCAGCACGGCCTCGCTCTCGAACACCGTCTCGATTGCCTTCAGCCCATTGGCCTGCAGTGTCGCACCCGACGAGACCAGATCGCAGATCGCATCGGCGATCCGCAGACGTGGCGCCACTTCGACCGAGCCGCGCATTTCGACGATCTCGACCTCGATACCACGCTCGGCGAGATAGGCCTTGGTGATGCCAGGATAGGAGGTGGCGATCGCCTTGCCCTGCAGATCCTCGATCGAGCGGATCTCGCCCTCGACCGGCACGGCGAGCTTCAGCCGGCAAGAGGCGAATCCGAGCCGCAGCGCGATCTCCAATTCCTGGGTGCGGCCGCCTGCGAGCTGTTCCTCACGCAGGACGTTCTCGCCGACAATGCCGTAATCGCAGGCACCGCTGGCGACGAAATTGGGGATGTCGTCATCGCGCACGAGCATCAGGTCGACCGGCATGTTTTCGGCCCGCTGATGCAGCTTGTCGCGGCCATAGGCGAAGCGCAGCCCGCAGCGCTTGAGCAGATCCATGCCGCCCTCGGAGAGGCGGCCCTTGCTTTGAACGGCAATACGCAAACGGGTCACGAGGCGGTATCCTTCAGACGTTGGAGTATGAGGCGGTAGCCCTGCCAGGGCTCCTGGGTGAGGAAGCGCGATACGCGGGTCACCGTGGTCGTGCTGGCCCCGGTGATCTCGCTGATTTCGCGATAGGAATGCGTGCCGTCGGCGAGCAGGCCGGCAACGCGCCAGCGCTCTGTCAGGGTCTTCATTTCGCCCGGGGTGAGCAGGTCACGCAGGAAGCGTTCGCCCTCCTCCTCGGTGCGGATCGCACGCAGTGCCGCGCATAGCGGGCCCAGGTCGGGCTGGTCGTTCCGGCGGTCATCCTGCGCGTCATCGATCATGAGATCATCCTCCTGAAGGCTGCTATACTGTATTAGCGCGCTAACACAATAGCGCAATGTCAGGTGAAACGCAGTGCCCGGGACAAGACGACACAGCCGCCAGAGACATGTGGGGAGTTTTGCGGCGGCGCGTTATGTCATAAAGACTAAAGCAAGCCCTGAATTGCCGCGAGGATGAGTCTTGATGAAACATACGCCCGAGGTGAAGTCCTTCTTCGATCCCGACACCTTCACCGTCAGCTATGTCGTCTCCGATCCGGCGACCCGGCACGCCGCCATCATCGATTCCGTGCTCGATTATTGCCCCGCCTCAGGGCGTACGCAGACTCGCTCTGCCGATGCCGTCATCGAGTTTGTCCGCAAGGCCGGGCTTACGATTGACTGGATCCTTGAGACCCATGTCCATGCCGACCACATGTCGGCGGCGCCCTATATCAAGAGCAAGCTGGGCGGCACGATCGGCATTGGCGAGAATGTCCGCGCGGTGCAGGACGTGTTTGGCGAACTCTTTGACGCAGGCCCCGGTTTTGCCCGCGACGGCTCGCAGTTCGATCATTTGTTCAAGGATGGCGAACGATTCAAGATTGGTAGTATCGAGGCCGAGGCGATCTGGACACCGGGCCATACGCCAGCCTGCATGGTCTATCATATCGGCGATATGGCGGTCGTCGGCGACACGCTCTTCATGCCCGATTTCGGCACGGCGCGCTGCGACTTTCCCGGCGGCGATGCAGCAACGCTCTACCGCTCGGTGCAGAAAATCTTCGCCCTGCCCGACGAAACCCGCCTCTTCATGTGCCATGACTACATGGCGCCGGGCCGCGAAGTCTTCAAATGGGAGACGACGGTCGGTGAGGAAAAAGCCAGCAATATCCATATCAAGGCCGGCACGAGCGAGGCTGACTTCGTCAAGATGCGGACCGAGCGTGATGCGACACTCTCCATGCCGACGCTGATCCTGCCCTCCGTGCAGGTCAATATGAGTGCCGGCCACTTGCCCGAGCCGTCGGCAAACGGCCGCCGCTATCTGAAAATCCCGCTCGATGCCGTCTGACCGCCTCCAGCGCGCAGCCCGCTTCATCCCCGGCCTGAAATGGCTGGTCGGGTATAATCGCCAGACCCTCGTCGAGGATGCGCTGGCGAGCCTCATCACCGCCATCCTGCTCATCCCGCAAAGCCTGGCCTATGCCCTGCTCGCAGGGCTGCCGGCGCAGGCCGGGCTCTATGCCTCCATCACGCCCCTGCTCGCCTACGCCCTGTTTGGCTCAAGCCGCGTGCTCGCCGTCGGACCTGTCGCTGTCGTCTCGCTGATGACCGCCGCCGCGATCGGCAATCTCGGCCTCACCGACCCCGCCGAACAAATGGCTGCAGCCGGGGCCCTTGCCCTGCTCTGCGCCGGATTTCTGCTCCTGTTCGGAATCTTCAAGCTCGGCAGCGTCTCCAATTTTCTCAGCCGTCCGGTCGTCGGTGCCTTCATCACCGCCTCGACCGTGCTGATCATTGCCAGCCAGGCGCGTCACATCCTCGGCATCACCTCCCACGGCGCGACCCTGCCGGAGCTGGCCCTGTCGATGAGCGGAGAGCTCGGCGCGATCAATCCGGTGGCCCTGGCGCTGGGTGTGGCCAGCATTGCCTTCCTCATCGCCTCGCGCGGCCTGCTGCCACGTCTGCTGGTGGCGATGAAACTCAATGCCGGACTGGCGCAGGCGATCAGCCGCGCGGCGCCGGCCGTCCTCGTTCTGCTCGCCACTTTCACCGCCTGGCAGTTTCACCTCCACGACACGGCCCGGCTCGCCATTGTCGGTGCCCTGCCGACCGGCCTGCCACCCTTCCAATTGCCCATCGTCTCCCTGCCCGTCTGGCGGCAGCTGATCGGACCGGCCGCGCTGATCTCGCTGATCGGCTTTGTCGAAAGCGTTTCGGTCGGCCAATCGCTGGCGGCAAGGCGGCGCGAGAGCGTGGTACCGGATCGCGAGCTGATCGGTCTGGGTGCGGCCAATGCAGCGGCGGCCCTGACCGGCGGCTATCCCGTCACCGGCGGCTTTGCCCGCTCGGTGGTCAATGAAGCCGCCGGCGCGCAAACACCGCTGGCGGGCGTCTTCACTGCCATCATCATCCTGGTCGTGGCGCTGTTCTTCACGCCGCTCTTCTACCATCTGCCCAAGGCGACACTCGCCGCGACCATTCTCGTCGCCGTCGCCAAGCTGGCCGATTTTGATGGTGCCTGGAAGGCCTGGAAATACGCGCCGGCCGATGGCGCGGCCGCCTTCCTCACCCTGTTCGGCGTGCTGTTTCTGGGCGTCGAGATCGGCCTCACGCTCGGGGTCGCGGTCTCTGTCGGGCTGGTGCTTCACCGCACCATGACGCCGCACTGGACACGGGTCGGCCAGGTGCCGGGCACGCACCATTTCCGCAATCCGGCGCGGCATGAGGTGATTATCTCGCCGCAGGTCTATTCCCTGCGTATCGACAGCGCGCTCTTCTTCGCCAATGCCCGCTTCCTGGAAGACCTGGTCTCGCGCATCATCGCGGAGAATGAAGGCATCACCGATGTTGTGCTGATGTTCCCGGCGGTCAATTTCGTCGATGCCAGCGCGCTGGAAAGCCTGCAGGCCATCAATCACCGCCTCGAGACTGCCAATGTCCGCCTCCACCTGTCCGAAGTGATTGGCCCGGTCAGTGACAGGCTCTCATCGGCAGGCTTCCTCGAGGAATTATCGGGCGAGGTCTTCCTGTCGCAATATGCCGCAATGCGCACCCTCGACCCGGAGACAACGCTGCGGGCCGAGGGGCTTGGTGATCAATCAGAACGTCCAGGCGAAACGGAGACAGACCCGGCTTGAGGGCCGGTCTGGTGATCGCGCATCCTCACAACCAATCCGCCGCAAGCCTTCACTCTCAAACTGTTTTCGGCCATCATCACGATCTGTCCGGTGCCCCCGCCCCGAACGCCCCGAATCCGCAATCTGGAGCCCCCCATGTCTGCCCAGGATCACGCCCTCTACCCCGTCCCGGAAGCCCGCAAGCATTCAACGCGGGTCACGGCAGAGCAGTACACAAGCATGTACCAGCAATCCGTGGACGATCCGGACGCCTTCTGGCGGCAGGAGGCCAAACGGCTCGACTGGATGGAGCCCTTCTCGGAAATCTCCGACGTGTCCTGGGACCGCGATGATCTCCACATCCGCTGGTTTGCTGACGGCGTGCTCAATGCGAGCGTCAATTGCATCGACCGGCATCTGCCCGAACACGCCGACGACATTGCCATCATCTGGGAAGGTGACGACCCGGCCGCGAGCGACAAGATCACCTATGGCCAGCTTTATGAGCACGTCTGCCGCTTCGCCAACGGGCTGAAATCGCTGGGCGTCAGCAAGGGCGACCGCGTCACGATCTACATGCCGATGATCCCGGAAGCGACCTATGCCATGCTCGCCTGCGCCCGCATCGGGGCGGTTCATTCCGTCGTGTTTGGCGGCTTTTCACCGGAAGCCCTGGCCGGGCGGATCAATGATTGCGACAGCGAGATTGTCATCACCGCCGATGAAGGCATGCGCGGCGGCAAGTCCACCCCGCTAAAAGCCAATGTCGACCGGGCCATGCATCACGCACCCGGCGTCAAGAATGTGGTCGTCGTCAAGCGCACGGGCGGCCGCATGAACTGGGATGTGAGCCGCGATGTCTGGTATCACGACCTCGTCGCCGCCCAGCCGGCGGAGTGCGCCCCCGAGCCGATGAAGGCCGAGGATCCGCTCTTCATCCTCTACACCTCCGGCTCCACCGGCCAGCCCAAAGGCGTGCTGCACACCACGGGCGGCTATCTGGTCTGGGCCGCGATGACGCATGAATACGTGTTCGATTACCGGCGCGGCGAGATCTACTGGTGCAGCGCCGATGTCGGCTGGGTCACTGGCCACACCTATATCGTCTACGGACCGCTCGCCAATGGTGCCACTACGGTGATGTTCGAGGGCATCCCCACCTGGCCCGGCCCGGACCGCTTCTGGCAGGTCATCGACAAGCACAAGGTCAACATCTTCTACACCGCTCCGACCGCCATCCGCGCCCTGATGCGCGAGGGTGATGCGCCGGTACAGCGCACCTCACGTGCCTCGCTCCGCCTGCTGGGCTCGGTCGGCGAGCCGATCAATCCGGAGGCCTGGGCCTGGTATCACCGCGTCGTCGGCAATGGCCACTGCCCGATCGTCGATACCTGGTGGCAGACAGAGACCGGCGGCGCGATGATTTCGCCCCTGCCCGGCGCCACGGATCTGAAACCGGGCTCGGCCAGCAAGCCGCTGTTTGGCATCACGCCCGCTCTTGTCAGCAATGAGGGGGAGCCCCTGCCCGATACCGGCGCAGCGGAAGGCAATCTGATCATCACCCGCTCATGGCCCGGCCAGGCGCGCACGATTTATGGCGATCACCAGCGCTTCATCGACACCTATTTCGCCACCTATCCCGGCAATTACTTCACCGGCGACGGTGCCCGCCGCGACGAGGACGGCTATTGGTGGATCACCGGCCGGGTCGATGATGTTCTCAACGTGTCGGGGCACCGCCTCGGCACGGCGGAAATCGAGAGTGCCCTGGTCGCCCACACCGATGTCGCCGAGGCGGCTGTCGTCGGCTATCCCCACGACATCAAGGGCCAGGGCATTTATTGCTACGTCACCCTGAACGCCGGCATCCTGCCCGAGGCCGATTCCGAAAACATGCTGCGGCAATGGGTGCGTCAGGAAATCGGACCGATTGCGAGCCCGGACAAGATCCAGTTTGCGCCAAGTCTGCCCAAAACGCGTTCCGGCAAGATCATGCGGCGGATTCTGCGCAAGATCGCTGAGAACGAGTTTGGCAATCTGGGCGACACGTCTACACTCGCAGACCCGAGTGTTGTTGAAGATCTGATCGAGAATCGAAAAAACCGATGAAACGTGTCCTTCTTTCAAGCCTGCTGGCGGGCGGCCTCCTGGCCGGTTGTGCCACCGATACGGTTCCCGCTTGCAGAGCGCCGCAAGCCTATGAAATGGCTGTCTTTGCGGCAATCATCAGCCATAATGAGACGGCCGTCACGCAGACGCTCGCACCCGGCGCCTATCGCAATGCCTTCATCCGGCGCGATCCCAATCTGCGCAGCCATGTCTGGGGCGCGCCAGGTCAGACCCAGGGCACGCTGGTCGGGCTCTTGTCCAACCCGCCGCTTTGCCTGATCGACGACACACGGATCGCCGCGACCGAAACAGTCCGCCAGGTGCTCGTCTACCCGCAGGCCAATTACAGCCGCGTCGCACCGCCCGCCGGAACACCCCTCGCCGACGCGCCGCCGCCATATGGAACTGAGCGCGGTGATTATGTCAGCTGCCGCTTCGAACAGACCGCGGAAGGCTGGAAACTGGCCGATATGTGCGGCTATCGCCCTCCGGTCGGCACCAGCCTGACCGGCGATTGAAGCCCGCTCATAGCAAACACAATGAGGCCGGTTGCGAGATCCGCAACCGGCCTTTTTTGTGCCCGCAATGGCGAGGGTTCTGCTAGTCCTCGAATTCCTTCAGGCGCATGGATTTCTTCAGGCCTTCTGTCAGCACGTCATAGGCTGGCAGGGTAAGGAATTCGACGAACTCATCAGCCAGGACGAGGTCGCTGAGAATGGTCGTGGCCTGGCGAATCTGGTTCTGCAACTCGGTCTGGCCGGGCACTTCGCCCTGGATCGAGGTACAGGTCGCTTCGATCTGCGCGGCCAGGGTCTCAGCCGTCAGGGCCGTTCCTTCGCGCGTTGACTTGCCGAACCGGCGCCACTGCCAGAGCTGGGCGCGGGCGATCTCGGCCGTTGCGGCATCTTCCATCAGATTGCGGATCGGCACGGCACCGCGGCCACCCAGCCAGGCGGCAACATAGCGGATCGCGACATCGATATTGTCGGCAACACCGGCGTCGGTGATGTCACCTTCCGGCGCTGTCAGGAGATCGCGCGTCGTGACCGGCATCGAGAATTCATCGACGCGATCAATCTGGTTGGCGTTCGGCATGTGCTTGTCGAAGACCGCCATGGCGACCGGCACCAGATCCGGGTGAGCCACCCAGGTGCCATCATGGCCATTGGTGACTTCGCGCAGCTTGTCCTGGCGCACCTGTTCCATCGCCGCATCATTGGCCGCCTCATCGCCCTTTACGGGGATGAAGGCCGACATTCCGCCCATCGCATGGGCGCCGCGGCGGTGACAGACCGCGACGACACGCTTGGAATAGGCGCTCATGAAGCCGGTTTTCATCGTCACGGCCGAGCGGTCAGGCAGGACATGCTCCGGGCGCGCCTGCAGGCGTTTGATATAGCTGAAGATATAGTCCCAGCGGCCGCAATTGAGCGCGACGATGTTTTCCTTGAGCTCATAGAGGATTTCGTCGAGCTCGAAGCTTGCAGGCAGGGTTTCGATCAGCACCGTGGCGCGGATCGTGCCCCGCCCAAGACCGAGCTCGTCCTCGGCATGCTGGAAGACCAGGCTCCACAGACGCGCTTCCTGACGGGATTCGATCTTGGGCAGGTAGAAATACGGTCCCGTACCACGCTCTTTCAGAGCGGCGTGGTTGTTGAAGAGATAGAGACCGAAGTCGAAGAGCGAGCCGGAGATGGCCTGACCGTTGACCCGGAGATGCCGCTCTTCGAGATGCCAGCCGCGTGGGCGCACGATGAGCACCGCAGCGTTTTCGTTGATCTGGTAGCGCTTGCCATTCTTTTCATCGACATAATCGATCTCGCGGCGCACGGCATCGCGCAGATTGATCTGACCCTCGATCAGATTGGACCAGACCGGCGAGGTCGCATCCTCGAAATCGGCCATGAAGCATTTGGCGCCGGAATTGAGCGCGTTGACGACCATCTTGCGATCAACAGGGCCGGTGATCTCCACACGGCGATCCTGCAAGTCGGCCGGCGCGGGACGCACTGTCCATTCCGCGGCGCGGACATCGGCAGTCTCGTGCGGGAACATCAGCAAGGCGCCGACATCGAGCTCAGCCTGGCGTTCCTTGCGGTGGCGCAGCAGCGACTGACGCCGCTTCTCGAAACGGCGATGCAGACCGGCGAGGAAGTTCAGCGCGTCATGGCTGAGAATATCGCGATATCCAGGCTCAAGATGGCCCAGGATTTCAACGCCGCTTGGTGTAATCTGTGTCATCGCTCTCTCCGTCCGTAGATCAGGCATGCGTGGAAATGGGGCGCGGGGTGCGCAAAACTCGGTGCACACCCCGCTTCGGGCTCTGGGACCCGATCCGCTATTCGGCGACTTCGAATTGGGCCGTCTCGGTCGACTCGCCCATTGCGGTGGTCGAGGAGGTACCGCCCGTGATGGCCAGCGAAACCTTGTCGAAATAGCCGGTGCCGACTTCGCGCTGGTGACGGGTGGCGGTGTAGCCATCCTTTTCCGACCCGAATTCCGCCTGCTGCAGCTCGGAATAAGCCGCCATGCCGCGATCCTTGTAGCCGCGGGCCAGCTCGAACATGGAGTGGTTCAGGCTGTGGAAACCGGCCAGGGTGACGAACTGGTATTTATAGCCCATCGCACCCAGCTCACGCTGGTATTTCTCGATCGTGTCCTTGTCGAGATTGGCTTCCCAATTGAAGCTTGGCGAGCAGTTATAGGCCATCATCTTGCCGGGATACTTCTTCTGGACAGCTTCTGCGAAGCGGCGGGCTTCATCGAGATTCGGCTTGGAGGTTTCCCACCACAAGAGGTCGGCATAGCGGCCATATTCGATCGAGCGGGCGATACAATGGTCGACGCCAACGCCGTCCTTGATCCGGAAGAAGCCTTCAGGCGTGCGCCCGGCTTCAAAATCGATGAAGGGGTGATCGCGCTCATCGATGTCAGAGGTCAAAAGCTTGGCGCTCTCAGCATCGGTACGGGCAACGGTGATGGTCGATACGCCCATGACGTCAGCTGCCAGGCGGGCCGCGATCAGATTGCGCTCATGCGCCTGGGTCGGGATGAGAACCTTGCCGCCGAGATGGCCGCACTTCTTTTCCGACGCCAGCTGGTCTTCGAAGTGAACGCCCGAAGCGCCAGCCTCGATATAGGCCTTCATGATCTCGAAGCAGTTGAGAGGGCCACCGAAACCGGCCTCAGCATCAGCCACGATAGGCGCGAACCAGTCGCGCGTCACCTTGCCTTCGGAGGCTTCAACCTGGTCGGCGCGCTGCAGGGTACGATTGATCTTGCGCGCCAGCTCGGGACCGGAATTGGCCGGGTAGAGCGACTGATCAGGATACATGGCACCGGCGACATTGGCATCGGCAGCAACCTGCCAGCCGGACAAATAGATCGCCTTGAGCCCGGCGCGCACCTGTTGCATCGCCTGATTGCCCGACATGGCGCCGAGCGCATTGATGTAAGGCTCGGTCTTGAGCAGATCCCACAGCTTGTTGGCACCGCGTTCGGCAAGGGTGTGCTGGATCTGCACGGAACCGCGCAACTTCAACACATCTTCCACGCTATAACCCCGCTGAATGCCATCAAAACGGTCAGCCGCTGCACCAGGAACGAGATCTTTGAAACTTGTCATTTTTGTCACCATAACTTTGGGGGAGAAGAATTGCCCTTACGGTGTCAAACGGCAGTATGCTTGTCGATTAGGCATTCCATATAAAGCGGACATGATGTAGCATAATTACATTGTGTGATTGTTATGTTGTAAATTTTGGTACAAATCATGAGCGATTTACAGCCCCTCGAGAAAATCTTCGCCGGCGCCCGTCTCCGCCGCCTCCGGCGAGAACGCGGCCTCACCCAGGCAGAGGCCGCGACGGCACTTGGCGTCTCTCCCAGCTATCTCAACCTGCTGGAACGCAACCAGAGACCGGTCACTGCGCGGGTCCTGCTCTCGCTGGCCGATGCCTTCGATGTCGATGTGCGCGCCTTCGCCAATGAGTCTGACAAGCAATTGCTTTCCGATCTGCGCGAAGCCGCCTCCGACCCTCTCCTGGCAGGCATGGAGCTCGACCGCATTGAGCTCAACGAGCTGGCAGATGCCCATCCGCGTGTCGCGGAAGCCTTCGCACGGCTCTACCAATCCTACCGCGAGACCAATGCCGCGACCGCTGACATGGCGAGCCGCATGTCCGGCCCCGGCGCAGCGCTTGGCGGGCCCGGCCAGGTGCTGGAAAACGTCCGCGACGCGCTCGATGCGCGCAATAACCATTTCCCCGAACTGGAGGAAGCCGCCGAGGCCCTGCTCGTCAGCGCCGGCATCAAGCCGCGCAGCCGTGATGAGGCCCTCGCCCGCCACTTGCTCGAGCGGCATGGCTTCGCGGTCCGCGTGACGGAGGAAAGCATCATGGCCGGCGCCCGCCGCCGCCTCGATTTCCATGGCCGCCGGCTCTTGCTATCGGAGGCCCTGCCGCCCTCCTCGCGCTCCTTCAACATGGCTGTAGTGCTGGCCTCACTGGAACTGGGCGAGACACTCGACGCGTTGTGCGAGAGCGCCAACCTGCCCTCAGACGAGGCGCGCAAGCTCTACCGGATCGGCCTCGCCAATTATTTCGCCGGCGCCATACACATGCCCTACGCCGCCATGCTCAAGGCGGCCGAGGAAACGCGCTATGATCTTGAGCGGCTGCAGCGCCGCTTCGAGGTCAGTTTCGAACAGGTCTGCCACAGATTGACGACCCTGCAGCGCAATGGTGCCCGCGGCCTGCCCTTCTTCATGATCCGGGTCGATCAGGCGGGCAATGTCTCCAAGCGGTTTGGCGGCGGCATCATGCCCTTTGCCCGCTCCGGCGGCGGCTGCCCGAAATGGAATCTCTATGACGCGCTGGGCCAGCCGGAACGCCTGCTGGTGCAAACCTATGAATTGCCGGACGGAACGCGGCACCTCTCGCTGGCGCGCGGCCAGATCAGCCCCGGTCCGATCGGGCACCCGCCTGTTATTCATTCCATCGCACTGGGCTGCGACTGGTCGCATGCCGACAAGGTTGTCCATGCTGATCAGCTGGGAAGCGAAACCCTGCCACTGCCGGTCGGGATCGCCTGCCGCCTGTGCGAACGGGAAGATTGCGCCCAACGCGCCTTCCCGCCGCTCAATCGCAAGCTCCAGATGGACCTGCACCAGTTACGCGCCTCGCCTTATTCCTTCAGCGAGGACTGACCCGCGCAATCCAAGCCGGTGAACGCCGGTTTGCGGTGACTTCCTGACCGCAGGCGTGCAGACTACGGTCTCGTCACGGGGGGCTGACACCAGCCCTGCCCCACACCGGTCAGGATATTCGATGAAGCAGGCTTCAAAGCGCCACCGCGCAACAATTTTCGTGGCCGCCAGTCTCGCAGTCGCGGGCCTTGTCCCCGCCGCGACCCTTGGCTACGGCACCATTCGCGGCATGGGTCAGGATGCGGAGCACGCTAGGATCACGCGGCATGCACTCGCCTGCGAAAATGGGCGCACGGGCGATGCCTGTTTCGAACCCGACACGCTGGACAGCCTTGCCGGTGCCGAAGGGAGTTTTGGCGCGGTCGGCGCACCCGACCGCGGTCGCGGCATGCTCACCTCCTATGCCCATTGCAGCGCCGGCGATTATTTCGACGTGCCGGACTATCCGCGCAGCGCCGGCGACGCACAGGCCTCACTGATGGAGTGCCGGACCGAGATGCTGTCTAATTTGGATCATGCCGTGCTCGATGCCGCCGCCCTGCTCGATGGGAATGGCGATATCCGCGGCAGCCAGATCCCGAGCTATATTGATTGCGTCTACGCCGGCAGTGAGCACGGCCGCGCCAAGTGCAATATCCTCGCACATCTCGGCCTGATCCTGCACGCCAGCCAGGACTTCTATGCGCACTCCAACTGGGTCGATCAGCCCGATCCCGGCTTGCCAATCGGAATCGAAAATCCTCCAGGCCTGGGTCATATCGGCCCATCGCCCTGGCTCGATCTGCGGGTCGCGAACCCGGCCTTCCCGGTCGGGCTGATTTCCGGCTGTTTCGACATGGAATCCTTCATCAATGAAGAGGAAGGATGTTTCTACGGCGATGAGGGCCAACACCGGCTGCGTCACTTCAATCTGGCCAAGGACACCGGTCCGATCGATCCGGTTATCGGTGTCGGAAACCTTCGGCGCGGCACAGTGGGAGACAATTTCCGCCGCAGCGTGGAAGCGGCGATCGAGGACAGCGCCGACAAATGGGCAACCTTGCGCGAGCGCCTCATAGCGACCTATGGCCCGGTCAATGGAGCCATGATGATCTGCGCGCTAACACGTGATGATCCGACAGATGATTGCAATTAGCAGTGAAGCGTCCGCTGGCCTGATCCTTGGACCGGGCCAGCGGCGTCAGCTCAACTGATTACTCGGCCATGCCGGCGACGGCCTGGACATAGGCCGAACGCACATCGGTGTCGCGGACATCGAGATCACGGGCGATGCGCTCATCTTCACGAGCAAGCGCGTCGAGATCCTGGTCGGCATAGTGCATCACGCCCATATCGACATAGGCCTTCTGGATCTTCGGACCCCACAGGCCGATATCCTTGACGATCGGCACGATGCGCTGGAACAGGAGCGTGCGGAAGAGCTTCATCGTCTCCGATTTCTCCACCCAGGCCACGCATTCATCGACCGGCAGACCGAGCACTTCGAAGGTCTCGCGCGCCTGGAAGCGGTCGCGCATGTGATAGCAAGCCTCGACGAGGAATTCCTCGCGTTCGTCACGCTCCGCCTGGGTCAGGTGCGGATAATAATCGCGCAGGGTCAGACGGCCAAAGGCGACGTGGCGAGCCTCGTCTTCCATGACATAGGCATTGACCATGCGGGCCAGCGGGTTCTGGGCCAGATCACGGATCGTACCGAAAGCGGCCAGGGCCAGGCCTTCAATGACGACCTGCATCGCCAGATAGGTCATGTCCCAGCGGCTGTCCCGCAGGGCCTGATCGACCAGTGACTGCAAGGGCGGGGTCATCGGATAGGCTACGCCAAATTTGGTCAGGAGATTCTTGTAGGCCTCGACGTGGCGCGCCTCGTCCATCACCTGCGTGGAGGCATAGAATTTCGCGTCGAGATCAGGGACTTGCTGCACGATCTTCGCGGCGCAGATCAGTGCCGCCTGCTCGCCCTGCATGAATTGGGAGATGTTCCAGGCCTGGGCATGGCGGCGGAATTCGCGCTTCTCGCCCTTATTCATCTTTTCCCACATCGGGGAGCCGAAGATCGCCACGGCTTCATCAGGCAATTGCATCGGGTTTTCGAAATCGAGCTCCTGGGTCCAGTCGATGCGGTTGACCGCATCCCACTGCATATCCTTGCCCTTCTGATACAGGTGCATCAGGGTCGTGCGACCCTCGCCATATTCCCAGTCGAATGTCGCGTCGAATTCCTGCGGCACCGACCAATGCGTGTCGATGTCCGGAAGTGGATAGAGTTCACGAAGCGTACCCATGATGCAGAACCTCCCCAGGTGCAGCCGATTTATAGCGAGTGAACGGCGTTCACTTCCCTAACGTGGGTCAAAATCCGGCAGAAGGCAAGAGCCCGTTGATTAAATTCCCGTGCCCGGGATCTATTCAGCCGGGCTCTGGATTTCACCCTCAGGCGCGGCAGCTGAAGCGGGAGCCGGCGTGCTGCCGCGGCGGGCATGCCAGCGCGCCAGCAATTGCTTGGACGTTGCGCGTGAGCCATCGGGCGACCAGCCCGGCGGTGCGAGAAGATACATCATGGCCTCGCGCAGCGACGCGGCGTGGCGCATGTCGCTGACAATCGCCAGCCATTCATGCAGGCTGATGCGGATCGGGTTCCAGGTACCGAGGTTTCTGACGATGCCATAGCGGCAGCGCTCGTCCTCGAGCTCTGGTTGGAACGTCCCGAACAGCTTGTCCCAGACGATAAAGACCCCGGCGTAATTCCGATCAAGATAGAGCGGATTGGTGGCGTGGTGCACGCGGTGATGCGACGGCGTGTTCATCACGGCCTCAAACCAGGGCGGGCATTTGCCGATCGCCTCGGTATGGATCCAGAACTGGTAGATCAAATTGAGGCCACCGATAAAGCCGACCATGAGCGGATGAACGCCGAGCAGAACCATGGCCGATCCCAGCCAAAGGAATTTCAGCGTCAGCGGGCTGAACCAGGGCTGGCGCAGCGCCGTCGTCAGATTGTAGTGCTGCGAGGAATGGTGGACCACATGATCGGCCCAGAACCAGCGCACCGTATGGGCGAAGCGGTGGGACCAGTAATAGATGAAATCGTCGAGGATGAAGGCCAGGATCCAGATCCACCAGGCAAAACCGATGGTGAATATCCGGTGCTCATACACAAACAGGAACCAGGTCGTGAGCAGGCCGGCAAACAAAGCGCCGAACACGGTATTGCCCAGCCCCATCATCAGGCTGGCCGCTGAATCGCGCGGCTCGAACCGGGCCTTGCCGGTGGCGCGCGCATAGAGCATCTCGGCGAAGACCGCGATGACGAAAAACGGGATAGCGATAAAGATCGGATCGATGTTTTGAACAAAAGCCGGGATTTCCATGATCTAGCCCTGCATAGCGTTGAGTTTGTCGGCCCAGAGCCGGATGTGCGTCGACTGGCCGAGTGGCACCGTTACCGGCGGAAACGTGAAATCAGCCAGCTTGATGGTGAGCTGCCCACCCTCGCCGATCCGCGCCGCGCGAACCAGGCCAGGCTTGAGATAGCGGATCACAAGCCCGTCTCCGCGTGCAACCAGCAGGCCGATCACGCTGTGGTCAGCCGCCTCCACCAGCGCCGCGCTGCCATCTTCGGCGAGAATGCCCTCCCCTGCATCGAAGCCGACCGCGTCGGTATCAAGCCTGGAGATCGCATCGTCCAGGCTGGATAGCCTGGCCGGTTCATTGAGGCCGAGCCAGGCATTGGCCGCGACCATGACAGCGATCCCGACAAGAGATCCAATTAGCACCCAGACGAGCAACATGACCGACTCCGCAAAGAATAGGGGCGAAGGCTATACAGCCTTCGCCCCCATTCAAAGCGGTAATTGAACGATGTTTACCCGCGAAGGCGCAGGGTCACACCATAGGTGCGTGGTTCGCCAGGATAGGCGTTGACGCTGGTACCCAGATAACCAACCGACGGGAAGGCGCCCTTGACGAACTCTTCTTCAAGGATGTTGCGGCCCCAGAACTGGAGACCCCAACCACCGTCCTGCGAGCCGATGCCGAAGCTGGCATTGACCAGGCTGAACGCGTCCTGATTGGCAACCGCGCGTGGATCCTGCGAGGTCGTCAGCGAGAAATCAGAGATGTAGTTGGTTTCGCCGCGGACGAAGGCTTCCAGATTGTCGCCAACATTCCAGGTGTATGTACCTGTCAGCGCACCAACAAATTCTGACGAACCGCGATCACGGCCAGACAGGTCGTTGAACAGCGCTGTCACGCCACCGGTATTGGTGCGCTCGGCACCGGTTTCGCAGAGTGCGAAGTTCGGATCGCCAGCAGCCCACACGCCCACGCCGTTAAAGCCATCCGGGCAAGGCGCGAACTGGTAGTCGTCATACTTGTTGTTGATCAGGTAGGTGAAGCCACCGGTGAAGATCAGGCCGTCCGTCGGTGCCCAAGTGCCTTCAAATTCGATACCCGACACATTGATCGAGCCCGCATTTTCGAGCGCGAAGCCATTGCCGACGAAGTTGTTGGTCTGGAAGCCGTCAATCGTCTGATCGAAGTAAGCCATCGAGTAGACGAAACGGTTATTGGCCAGAGAGCCCTTCATGCCGACTTCGAACGAGGACGATGTTTCTTCCTCGAACTCGAACACGCCGGTGAAGGCCGCATTGGTCGAGACGTTGAAGCCGCCCGGTTTGAAGCCGGTCGCGTAGCTCGTATAGACATTCAACGTATCAGACACATCATAGGACAGGATGATGTTGCCGGAGAAGTTGGTGTCGTTGCGCGAGGTCGGGAAATCGGCCGCGCTGACAGGCTCGAAGTTCTGGAAGGCCGAGAAGCCCAGCAGTGGGTTGTAGGCCGTGCCAGCGAGGAAGGATGGCAGCGGCTGCGTCGGGTCGATCGGTGCGCCACCTGGATAGGTGGTCAGGCCCTGGCCGAGCAGAACGACTGGCACCAGATAGGCGCAGGCATCGCCGCCAACAACAGGGAAGAGCGCCGGATTACAGAAACCCGGAGCAACCAGGCGAAGATCCTGGGCCAGATCCTGGAAGCTGAACGCCGACATCGGATCGGTCTGGTTGATCGCGGTGACCATCGTCTTGTCTTCATTGGAATACCGGCCACCAACCGTAACCGTGAACTGGTCGGTCAGGTGGAAGTCGAGCTGGCCGAAGAATGACCAGGCTTCCGTATCATACTGGTAGTCTTCCGAAATCAGACCATGGCTGGTGGCGATGAAGCCTTCAGTCGGGGTCGTCGGCAGAGCCGCGCTTCCGGAAGCCAGTGGCACGAAATTACCCACGCCAGCGGCTTCGTTCATATTGAGGAAGAATTCCAGCAGGCTGATGCCGCCGGTACCAGCAGGAAGGCCCATGCTGGCGACGAGAGCGGCAACGCTCGGTGCGGAGGCCGCATCAAAGAAGTTGCGGGCATCGGAGCCGTATGGCGTGGAATTCTGGAAGTGCAGCTGGTTGTTGTAATAGAAACCGCCAGCCATCCAGTCGACGGCGTTATCGCCGGTCGAGGTCAGGCGGAATTCCTGGGTGAAGCTGTCATACTGGTTCTGGATATGACGGATGCTGACCAGGTCGAGATCGGAGAAATCCGCGTCGAAATTCTGGTCTTCATCATAGCTGCGATAGGCCGTGATGCTCGTGAAGGTGAAGTTCGCGAAATCATGGTCGACCTGAACCGAGAGGCCCGACGTGTCGAGCTGGGTGTTGAGATCGCCATCGATGGCAATGCGGCCACCATTTGGATTAGCAGGAACCGCTGTGCCGCCGAGGCCGACGATCGCACCGAGGTCGATCGGGTCATAATAGGCGAACGGAGCGGCGCAGCAGTTTTCGTCGATCGTGCCGAAATCCCCGATGATGCGGACTTCAGTGTTATCGCCTGGATTCCACAGCAATTGGCCACGATAGCTCTGGCGGTCGCGATTGTTGATTTCGCGGCCATCAACAGCGGTCACATAGCCGTCATTCTGGTGCAGTGTCCCGTCGAGACGGAAAGCAAGATTGTCGGAGAGCGGACCGGTCACCGTGCCGCGCACAACGCGCTGGCCGAAATTCCCGATCGTCACTTCGCCGGTATAGCCGAAATCATATTCAGGCGACTGGGTGATGATGCTGACGACGCCGGCCGGGGTGTTACGGCCGAACAGGGTCGATTGCGGTCCGCGGATCACTTCGACGCGCTGGACGGAGAGCAGATCATTGATCGCCGAACCGGCGCGAGGGCGATAAACGCCGTCAATGAAAACGCCGACTGAAGGCTCAAGGCCCGGATTGAAGCTCGATGTGCCGATGCCGCGCAGATTGAACTCGGTATTGGTCGAGGTCGCGAACTCGGAGACACGCAGCGACGGAACCAGGGTTTGCAGGTCAGCGGCATCGCGAATCTGGGATTGTTCGATCTGGGCGCCGGTCACGACCGCGACGGACACAGGGGTGTCCTGGAGGGTCTGCTCGCGCTTCTGGGCAGTAATGGTGATGACGTCGACCTGGGCGAACGCACTTGAGGCGCCGATGAGGCCACTGAGAATTGCGGTTGTCCCGAGAACGGCCGCTTTTGAAAACATTTTCATAGGAACTTTTTCTCCCCTTGTGACGCGGCTTTTTTAACCAACCGATCCGCGTATCTAACGACATTTGAGCATCGTCCGCGCTGCCTGTCAGCCCGATTCTCCCGTCAGGAAAAAAAGAATTCGGGATTGATGCAAGCATACCGCACTTCTGAATCGCCGGATCGGCTCGCTACGCCCTCTTTCATCCTGCCCGGACTCTGCTAGGCTGCAAAGTGAACAGCGTTCATTCTGCTGACTCTGGGGAGAGAAATGAAGAAAATAATCATAGGCTTAGGCGCTATAGTCGTCGCCGCGGCATTGACCGCTGCCGGATGGTATTACCGTCCCTGGTCCGACTATTCGCCGGCCGAAATCCAGGCTGCAACCCAACCGGACCAGATTGCCAACACGTTTCGCAATATGGACGATATTTTCCCCTACAGGACGATTTCCGCTAGCGAATCTGCGATTCCACTGCCACGGGATTCCCGAAATGACGATGTGCGGTTCGCATTCGACGGCAGCGAACACCGGATCGCCGACTGGCTCGCGGAATCCAGCGCAACCGGCCTGATTGTCCTGCATGACGGGGTGGTGGTGCACGAGGAGTACCTGCTCGATGCGACTCGCGAGACGCGTCATACGAGCTGGTCCGTCGCCAAGAGTTTCGTTGCCACGCTGATCGCCATGGCGGTCGAGGACGGCCATATTTCCAGCCTCGACCAGACGGCCGAAATGTTCGCACCGCAATATGCCGGAACCGATTATGGCGCGACGACCCTGCGCCATCTGCTGATGATGTCGGCGGGCGTGGATTTCGAAGAGGATTATTCCGCCCCGAATTCCGACATTCGCCGCCTCTTCCTTGGCGCCAATATCTATGGCCAGAATATCGACACACTGGTTGGCGAGATCGAGCGCAATCGCGAGCCTGGCCAGGACCTGCATTATGTCAGCGCCAACACACAAGTGCTCTCGGCCGTCGTTCGCGGAATCTACAATGCGCCCCTGGCGGAGATCGTCCAGACCAAGATCTGGGACCCGCTCGGCATGGTGGGCGATGCGTCCTGGAACCAGAATATCCAGGGCGATAACGGTATGGCGATTGGCTATTGCTGTCTCAATGCCCGCGTCGAAGACTATGCCCGCATGGGTCAATTCTACCTGCAGGATGGTGTCTGGGACGGCCAGCGACTGGTGCCGGAAGGCTGGGTCGAACAGGCCACCCGCCCCAATGCCCCCTTCCAGGAAGCCGGACCCGCTGCAGTCTACCCGCATCGCGGCTATGGCCTGCACTTCTGGGTCCCTGAGGACCATGATGGCGAATACTTCATGGCCGGCGTCTACGGACAATATGTCTGGGTCGATGAGCGCCGTCACATCGTCATCGCCCGCACCGCCGCCGATCTGACCTGGGGCCCGCGTACCGCGGAATCGATTGCCGCCATGCGCGCCCTCGCCGCTCATTACGGCGACCCGCTCGAGGCCCTGGCTTCTGAGGTCGTGCCGACCGAAGAACCGGCCGCCGATCTGGTGGAGAACGGCGATGAGTGACACGAGCTATGATTACATCATCTGCGGCGCCGGCTCGGCCGGGTGCACGGTCGCGGAACGCCTGTCACGCGACCCCTCGGTCACCGTCTGCGTACTCGAGGCTGGCGGGTCGGATAACAGCCCGATCATCCGCACGCCCATGCTGCTGCAATTCGCGGTCACCGGTGAGGACTTCAATTGGGGCTATTGGACCGAGGAGCAGAAGCACCTCAACAACCGCAAGCTCCTCTGGCCTCGTGGCAAGACGCTCGGCGGCTCGTCCTCGATCAATGCCATGCACTATATGCGCGGCGCGCCAGAAAATTACGACGAGTGGGAAAGTGCCTATGGCGCGACCGGCTGGAACTGGGAAAGCGCCCTGCCCGCCTTCAAGGAGGTCGAGCACCAGACGCGCGGACCCAGCGAGCTTCACGGTACAGGCGGCCCGCTCTGGGTCTCCGATATCGCCCCGCTCAATCCGCTGACCGAGGCCTATTTCAAGGCCGGCGACGAACTCCAGTACAAGCGCAATCCCGACTTCAACGGCCCCACCCAGGAAGGCTTCGGCCCCTATCAGGTGACCCAGAAGAACGGCAAGCGCTGTTCCGCCGCCGACGCCTTCCTGCGCCCGGCCCTCGAGCGTGAGAACTGCTCTGTGACAATCAAGGCGATGGTGCGCCGGATCATCATCGAGAATGGCCGCGCCACCGGCGTCGAAGTCGATATTGACGGTACGACCACCATCCTGACGGCCCGCAAGGAAGTCATCCTGTCGGGCGGGGCGATCAATTCGCCGCAAACCCTGCTGCTCTCCGGCATCGGGCCGGCCAATGAGCTGCGCGATCTGGGCATCACGGTCGAGGCCGACCTGCCCGGCGTCGGCAAGAATCTGCAGGACCATCTCGACATCACGGCCCAGCTCTGGACCAAGTCCTCGACCTCGATCGGCAATTCCCTGCGCTCCATCCCGACGCATGCCTATATGGTGGCGCGCTGGGCCCTGCGCGGCGATGGGCCCTTCACGGTCAACCCGGTCCAGGGCGGCGGCTTCATCAAGTCAGCTTTCGCCGGCGACCTGCCCGACATGCAGCTTGTCTTCATCCCGGCGATTTCCAACCCGCACGGGCTGGAGAAGGCCTGGGGGCATGGCGTGACCCTGCACGCCTGCCAGCTCTATCCCAAGAGCCGCGGCGAGATCACACTCAAGTCGACCGACCCCAATGACCACCCCGCCATCCAGCCAAATTACCTCGATGAGGAATTCGACCTCGACGTGCTCGCGGACGGGCTCTCCAAGGTGCGCGGCATCCTCAATTCGCCAGCGTTTGATTATGACCGCAAGGAAGAACGTTTCCCCGGTGCCGAGATCACAACGCTGTCCGGTCTCAAGGATGATGTTCGTAACCGGGCCGAAACCCTGTATCATCCGACCTCAACCTGCGCGATGGGATCGGGCGAGATGGCCGTGACCGACAGCCGCTGCCGCGTCCGCGGCATTGCCGGACTGAGAGTGGTGGACGCTTCGGTCATGCCGCGCCTGATCGGCGGCAATACCAATGCACCGACCATCATGATCGCGACCCGCGCTGCCGCCATGATCGCGGAAGACAACCAGACCCTGTGACCCAGATGAATTGAGGGAGGCCGCCATGAGCGAAGCCGAAGCCAAACAGATCGAACGCATGAAATCCCTGCTCGGCGTGCAGCAGGATGCTTTTCGCCATGAACGTCACCGGCCGATCGATCTGCGCAAGGCCGATCTCGCCCGCATCGCGGATATGTGCCGCAAGAATGCGGACGCGATCAATGAGGCGATCAGCCGGGATTTCGGTAATCGCGCCGCCCAGGAAAGCATCCTCGCCGAGCTCGCCTTCGTCATCCAGGATGCCGAACACACCGCCAAACATATCGGCAAATGGTCGAAGACCCGCTCAGTCGGCGTGCCGATGACGCTGATGCCGGGCAAGGCCACCGTGCGCCGTGAACCCAAGGGCGTGGTCGGCATTGTCTCGCCGTGGAATTACCCCTTCCAGCTGGCGATGGCCCCGCTGGTCGCGGCACTCGGTGCCGGTTGCCGCGCCATGATCAAGCCGTCGGAACTCACGCCCGCCACATCAGAGCTGATGAAGCGCCTGATCGGCGAGGCCTTCGAGGAAGACCATGTCTGCGTCATCACCGGCGGACCAGCCGTTGGCGAGGCCTTCTGCAAGCTGAAATTCGACCATCTTTTCTATACCGGGTCGACCCAGGTCGGCCGGCTGGTCGCCATGGCGGCAGCGGAAAATCTCGTGCCTGTCACGCTGGAACTGGGCGGCAAGTCGCCGGCCATCGTCACGCCCGGCTATCCGCAATTGAGCGCCGCAAAATCCATCGGCTGGGGCAAATTCCTCAATGCCGGACAGACCTGTGTGGCCCCCGATTACGTCATGGTGCCCAATGGCCAGGAGCGCGCCATGGGCGAGGCGATCATCAAGATTGCCGAGCATGAATTCCCTGAGCCGGCCAGCGATGACGCCTACACCTCCATCGTCTCGGACCGCCATTATGAGCGCCTCACCGGCATGATCGAGGAAGCGCGTGCTGGCGGAGCCGAGATCCTGCAGGCCAAGCATGACGCCCAGGCGGCCCAGGCGGCACGCAAGATCCCGGCGACCATCGTGCTCAATCCGCCTGCCGATTCGAAGCTGATGAAGGAAGAGATCTTCGGGCCCCTCCTGCCCATCATCGGCTATAGCGAGATTGATGCGGCGACCAATTATGTCGCCGACCATGACCATCCGCTGGCGCTGTATGTTTACTCCACCGACAAGGAGATGGCCGCCCGCATCCTCGACCAGAGCCAGTCCGGCGGCGTTGGCGTCAACACCAATCTCCTCCACCTCTCCGTGCCGGATCTGCCCTTTGGCGGCATCGGGGCTTCGGGCCAGGGCAGCTATCATGGCGAGGCCGGTTTCCTCACCTTCACCCATGAGCGCGCCGTCTTCGCCACCGGCAAATGGCACCCCTCGCGCATGCTGGCACCGCCTTACGGCAAGTTCTTTGATACGGTCTCGAAGAAGCAGATGAGCTAGGCAAGGACTTCAGGGGCATGGACCGGGTCGCAAGGATCAGGGACATGCCCCGCTCCGGCTGGCGAAACCTACGCGCCCATTGACCGCCATCCTGAACGGCGGAAACCTGCCGCGCCACCGGAGCTGTATTGATTCGCAGCTGCAATCACCAGTGGTCAGGGTGGAATTATGGATTTCGCGGAATTTCGCCAGCTTGTCGACGATATGGGGTTGACCCAGGACGCGTGTGAGGAAATGGACCGTTGGGGGCATGAAAGTGCGCCCCGCCTGAAAAAGGCGCTGCTCGAGCTCTACACCACCATCGCCCAGAGCGAGGATTTGTCGGCCTATTTCGCGGACATCGAACAGCTCGGCCATGTTCGACAGAAGCAGTATGACCACTGGCGTTTGCTGCTGGCCGGGTTTTTCGATGAGACCTATCTGGAATCGGCCAAGCGCATCGGCCGCGTGCACTGCTCCATTGGGCTGGAGCCGCACGCCTTCCTGACAGGCTATGCCGCGGTCCTCTCGAAGCTCCTGCGCGATGCCAGCCACTCCGCCGGTCGCCAGGACACTGTCATCGACGCCCTCACCCGCGCTGCGCTGCTGGATATCGGGGTCGCCCTGACGAGCTATTCCGAGGCCGAGGAATCGAAGGCAAGGCATTCCCGCCTGAAATTCTCCAACTCATTCCGGCTCTCCATGGCCCAGACCATGGCCGAGCTCGACCAGTCGATGGATTCGCTGAGCCATGCCGCAGCCGTGCTTGGCGATCCTGAAGCGCATACCGATAGCCAGGGCATGAGCCCCGCCCAGCTCGCCCGCTCCGTTACCGAGGCAACTGCCACGGTGCGGAGCCAGCTCGATGCTGTACGGGCGAAAATGGATGAATTCATGAAAGCGGCTTGTGAGGCCTGAGGACCGGGTATCGCCGCGTTTGACCACCCGCTTGGCTGCACCTGCGATTCCGCCTAACACTGTGCCAGTCATCCCGCCTCACAGGACCTCGCCATGCACCTCCCCCTCGCCGGAAAGCGCGCCCTCATCACCGGTTCCAGCCATGGCGTTGGCCTGGCAGCCGCGAAGCTGTTTGCCGAGCAAGGCGCCGAGGTCGTGCTGCACGGCAATGCCAATATGGTCGATGCAGACATGGCGGTGCAGGAGATCGGACCGAAGGCCCTCGGAGCCGTGCAGGCCGACCTTTCCGCGCCGGGTGCCGGCCGTGATCTGGTCGAGGCCGCGCTTCACATGGCGGGCGGCAAGCTGGACATCATCGTCAATAATGCCGGCATTCACTGGGCGACGCCCTTTGAGGCCTCTGACGCCGATTGGGAAGCCGGCTGGGCGGGTATTCTCCAGGTCAATCTGATGGCGGTGGCCGATATCTGCCGCGCCGCTATTCCCGGCATGGTGGAACGCGGTGGCGGCTCGATCATCAATATCTCCAGCCGGGCGGGCTATCGCGGCGAAGACCGCGACCACATGGCTTACGGCGCCTCCAAGGGTGCCCTCCTCTCGCTGACCAAGACCATTGCCCGTCAATGGGGGCCCGACGCCATTTACGCCTATGCGCTCACCCCCGGCTGGATCAATACCCGCATGGCGCCGCAAAACGCGGCCGGCATCGCCGCCGCCCAGTCGGAAATCCCGATCGGCCGCATGG